>Ga0209208_10002361_pt1 | contig 27029 bp, 23 predicted proteins | sample S1TSphfallax_3_FD_187694 | JGI IMG/M metagenome (GOLD analysis project Ga0209208, IMG submission 187694) | Host-associated microbial communities from peat moss isolated from Minnesota, USA - S1T2_Fd - Sphagnum fallax MG (SPAdes) (version 2) | ecosystem: Host-associated > Plants > Peat moss >...
ATTATTTAATTGCAATATTTTTTACAAGGAATCAAAAGGAATGTATTAAAAATATAATTAATTTCAACTTATATTTATAAATAAAAAATGTTTACATCTATGTTTAACAATGTTCATTGAATATATGTAAACTTTATTTTTCAACTTGAATTTTTTATGACCTATTAAATTGGCAAGTTAAAAAACATTCATACGAAAACACACAAAAAAAGATTTAATGCTAAAGGACCCCATCCTTTGAACAAAATACTTATGAAAGCATCCTTGGATAAACTGCTAGGAACCCTTCAAGGAATTGTTAAGGAACCCAAAACACACAAATGATTTTCTTAGACCCTTTACTTTAAATGTTTTCATAACTATAAATTAATTTTTTCTTATGTTTATCAATTAAATGCACTAATATATGGCTTGAAGTTTATTTTACATTAAAAAAACTAAAACTAAAAATAAAAATCATAATTAAAATGGCCTGTTAAGGAATTGATAACCTTAACTTTTAGAGTTCATAATTAAATTATACTTACTCAAGTAATTGTCTAGTAAAAATCTAAAAATAAAATGACTTCGAAATTATCTTAATAAAACAATTCCCGAGAAAATTGTTGTTTCAAATCTGTGTATGATCTCCTCCTCAACCAAGCATCTTACGGAGAAATTAGGGATTTGGGTGACAGAAGCCGCCTTTCCGAGCAAGCGGCAACGCTGCCGAACGTTGGGTTGTGGGGACCCGGCATAGCCAAGGCGTCCCCATTGATCGTAAAACTAGGGACGAGGTTCAACTCTGTATCGTCGAGCCGGGACGAGAATAACGTGGAGTCGTCAAGCTCGGCCAGTTGGAAAGTGTAGTCGTTCCCGCAGCCGCCTGTTTCGAGATCGTCATCGGTGGAGAACAACTCCATGTCGTCAATTGACGACGCATTGAAATCTTTTGGTACCTGGAACAACTGCGATGGATAAGTGACAAACTCCGCCACTTCATCATCTTCCCGATCACCTCCAATCCCAACATCAGCAGGAGGGAGGAAGCCTAAGTCTTCGGGGTACGCATCGATCGAGAACTCCATGTCGAAGCTTGACGCATTGTTCAAATCTGTTGGTACCTCAGGGAATAGCTGTGCATGATGATAGATAAACTCAGGCACTTCAAGAACTTGGCTTGTAAGCTCAGAATCCGCTGCGCTCGGCACTTGTGATGAGATACCGCGACTGACGTCGCCGGGAATGGACGACGGCACCCCCGTCGTCGCAGCCGGTAGAAATTGGGCATCAGCTGCTGCAGATGGCAAAAAGTTCGTGGTCAGCTGCGTGTCCAGCACATGATCTTCATCTTTCCGATCACCTCTAATCCCGTCATCATCAGCAGAGAGGCTGAAGCCTTTTACCAAGTACCCATCGGTCGAGAAATCCATGGCGAAGAAAGTTCTTGACGCATTGAAATCGATTGGTACCTGGACTGGAGAAGACTCAGCTGCAAACTCCGCCAATTCACGGCTTGAAAGCTCAGAAGAATCTGCGGATGACAAGGAGAGACGCTTGACCTCGGAGACAGCCTCCATCTTGTTTTCCCAAGTGCGCTTGCTCCGCCCAGCGCGCAGCTTGTTGCTCCGCCCAGCGCACAGCTTGTTGCTCCGTGCTGAGAAACATGGCTTTCTCGATGGAGCACTGGCTAATTCCGAGAGCGGATTCCGTTGCAGCTTCCGGAACTCTGTCATTCCAAATTTCTTTGCCATAACCTTGACGAACATGACAAACTCTTCCGTCAGCGGCGCGTCTTCGAGTTCCGCAGGCAAAGGATCGAAATAGCCCTGAGGATAGATGTAATAGTAAGGCGTTTTCCGCGTGTAATGCAGCGTAGTGTCATGAGCTCGCATCGCTTCCTCAATTAGACAGTAACTCCCTACCCAAATGTGTCTCGACGCATTCCAGTGCGGCGCCTTCCAACGGGATTCCACGCGACACGTTTGTATCCGTCCCTTGGGCTTGCGTATTCCTGGGGTGCTGCTCATCACAGCAGATTCTCGATCAGGAACGCCCAGTGCAGGATCCGGAAGCAGCAATCCGCCATCTCCACCTCCTTGCGAGAGCTGCTCCCTGCGCCAACAAACGAGCAACACAAAAACAAGGAAGAGCCTCTCTCAGTTTCGTTCGCAAGAAAGAACACACTACTATCGACTGCAGCTTCTCTTGACCCATGATCAAAAATAGCAAAGCAAATCCCCCCGGAATCAGTTCACAGAAAGGTGGACAATCCATTGGCAAGACCTTCTGTTGTTGCGTGACGATCCAGGCCCTGAGGACATTATTGATGAATTCGTAGCTGTGCGACTGAAAAAATCCAGTGAGGAACGATTTTTTCCACCCGCATCCGGAGCAACTCCGATTCCCTCGACTTCGGTCCGAGATCGCTGTGATGCTTTCGCTGCTTGTTGCGACAGCTTCTTCCGTGGTTGCGAGCTTCTGCTGGGAGGTGCTCCGGAGACCGCGAGACAGATTCCGCTGCTGGGAATTCCTCCGCTCCCCTTCATTTTGGCGCTTTTTTGCAATCGCTGCTAGAGCAACAAGGAACTAAAAACGAAAGACGGAATGTTACAACCCGGGAATCTACTGCAGTCGGTGATGGATGCAAGCTCCAATCCAAACACAACCGGAGACGACCACAAAGCACAAAACTAGCGCAACCACAAAAGCAAAAACAACACTACGTTTTCAGAACGCTTTGAGAGCTCCAAATGAATAAGAAAGGCTTTGGGAACCTAAAGAGAGGGAACTTCAGACAACGTAAATGACCTGTACGAGATTTTCCTGTGTAGGTCGAGGGCACAATCCGTAATCTTCCTTCCTCACACTGAAGGTCATCCGAAGCTTGTGAGCAAGAAAGTTCTTAGGTTCTCGCAGGAGCCTGCCAATTTTGTTCACACTATAAGTAGTAGCTGACAGGGTCATTGGATGGGTACCTTATTCTGGTAACGGCCCCCATCCATGGGCCTTAACTACCACTTAAGGACCTGCTTACAAAATTTGAAACCTCTCAGACGGGTACCTTACATTTATTTAGGGTTGAGCATCTTGGGTGGTGGTGGTGGGGAGGTTTACCCCGGATTCAAAGTCATCAGCCATTAGGTCTGATAAGAAAAAAAAAGAAAAAAAAGGTTGCTGAGTCCCCCTCCTAGTGGCATTAGGTAAAGGTAAAGTTTGCCGACAAGTGAGTATTCAGTGGCGTTGCTACACATGTGCGCTTGTTTGTTTGGCGTTTTTTATAAAATACTGAAGGGTGGTGGGTCATATGTGAGGTTTTCCGAGTACCTTGAGCCTTGAAGATGATGATGATGATGAAGTAGTGGGCAAAAGGCAACAATTTGGGGTATAATTTCCCCTTTTGAACCAGTCTGTGGATGGCAGCTTGAAACCTATCTCTCTCTATTCTCTAGCTATTTTCATTGAAGATGTAACAGTTGTTTTATGAATCTGTGTACGTAGAGTGTTCTACAAATTATATCCTAAGTATTATAACCCTCAAAACAATGGTTAGTTCTTCCAACCTTGGCATTACCTACTTTGCCCTCTATAAGTTTAGCTTTTTGTAATGCATCCTCTGGATGCACTAAAAATAAACTGGGTCGGTTTCTTATGTTGCGAATCCTTCCAGTATTTCAATTTACATAATCACAACTATAAAAGTTCTAATTGATTTTTTGGGACAAATTTTGTCACTTTTTCAACAAAAGTAGTTGGGGAATTTTTTGATTTTTTGTTTCCTAAGTGTAGATTTCACTAATTTTTCTCATTTTGGGGGATAAAATAGCCTAATATTTTATATTATAAAATTTTTAAAAAAATCCCCCTTGTTCCCTTCTTTATTTGTGAAAATCTTTTTTTCCATTTCAAAATTAATCTCAAATTCCCTCACTTCCCTCATTAACCTTTCCTTAGAATATTTGCCAAACTATAAAGTGCCACCACTAAAACATGGAAATCTTCTTTTATTTCTATTTCTATTTCTTCTTTTTTTTGGGTAAAGTTGGATAAATCTTGTCCCATTTTAGGGTAGGTAAATGTTATGGGTTTTGTTGTTGAATGAAACCAACTAATGTACATCCAAATGCATTACCCTTTAAAAAAGTGTTGTGCTCTGAAGATGCCAACTAAAGAGGAGTTGGTTAAATTTTGTACCCTATTTGCATAGGTTTGTTCTTCCAACAACTAACGTACATCTAGAGAATTGTCACTTATAAAAAACAATTTGTGGTCCTAAAATGGATACTTTGAAAGGAGGACAAGAATTCTTGGAACAAAAGATGGAAAATTGTTTTAATTCAATGATTATTTGAATATAATAGGGTAAATATATACCTCACCTGGCTAGTAAATGTTTTTGATTACTTGTTTATTTACCCTACCTAGTTAGTAAATATTTCAAGTTTATCCTGTCTTTCTTTTTACCCACCTAATATATAGTTCACCAGGTTTTACCCCAACCCAAGGGAAGGTAATTATTTTGAAAACCATAAATAAAGGGTATATATCAAAATTATCATATAAATTAGTAATTTTTTGGTGCAAAAGTTTTCCTAAATGTGAAAGAAAAAATTGGAATATTGTGTCATCATATTCCCATTTTTTCTTTTTTTTAATTACAAAATTTGAAAAGAAAAATTGATTTTCTTTTACCACATTTGGACTCTAACTTTTACTTTGGTATTTTTGAAAACTTTAGTTTGCATATTTTAAAAACTAGTTTAAAAACTATTTAGAAAATATCTAAAAACCTATGGCTATTTGATACTAAATCCCTGTTGAAGTGCTAGCCAGTAATGCAACATTAAAAAATTGAAAAAAAATCATTGTATAACATATATATGCATTTCCATATTTTGCATGTGGTTATAATATATTTGTTCAAATTATGGTGACTAATTATTGAATACATTTTCCTTTAGTATTTTTCTTTATATTTATATTTATTACATAAATTACCTTGGAGAAAATGCTTATCCCTTTAACTTTTATTATTTTCTAAATTATAATTATTCTTTGAATATGTTTTAGTTCTATTGATTGATTGGGTTTTTAAAATATATAAGATGTTTGAAAGCCCCTCCAATTCATGTTTGCAAGCCAATTGCATACTTCTCTTTCTTCACTTTTGAAACTTCCAAACTTGTGTCCATTTTTTCCCCCTCACATTCACCCACTTATTTTTGCATGATATATTTAGGACAAATTATGAAATATTAACCTCCAGTCATACCCTGAAAATCAGGTAAATGTTCACCATTTACTCTACCTGATTGAATTTTTTTTTTTGAAACTTTGAATTTATCTATCTGATATCTTAGAATAGATATACATACCCAACACTACCCAAAACCCAACGCAATATATACAGCCAAAAAGAAAAATCACACAAAATCATTAAGACAAGTCTTTTGTGTTGTATGTCTAATGTGTGTTGAACCCGAATGCTTCTCACAATTTTCATGAAAGATCCCTTGCCAAAAACTCTATTATATTCTAAAGGACCTCCTTCTAAGGTAACTAGCCATATTCTTAAAAAAATGTGCTAAATAGTGCATTTCAATTGGTAGGACGACCATTGTTTTTGATTAAATATAAGGTTAAAAAGCATGCTTATGTGATTCAAAGTTGTTATTGTCAGAGTCCACATTTTATACTTATTAGAAAACTCTTGCAACATGATAATTAACAAATTATGCAAGTACATCTCCTTACGCTTCCATTCCAAAATTGTAGATTATGATTATGACAATCCGAACAAACCACACAACATGGTTTCTCTCTTTTGAAATAGTCCACCAAACAATTCCTCATAAGGGAGCTCATACAGGACTGAACTACTCCAGTTGACCTTTTGACACATTAATCAAATGTGAGTGCTTTCAAAGGCAATTAAAGATGTTAGTGGCCCATAGCCAAGCTCCAAGAGCGTTACCCAAAACCTCCTTTGGTGCACCAAGCATGTAACATTATGTTGATCTTAGCTCTCCACCAGTTAAGGATGTTAGTGTCCCATAGCCACACGTGAAGATCGGAAACCTTTGAAACTCCATCCCTATGTGTGGGGCTGGCAGAGGTACTTGTGTGGGGGCCCCTAAAGGCCCAACCAGCATGTTAAAGTGTTGTTGATTGTAGCTTTCCATTTGTAGCCAGCTTTGTTTTTAGATCTTTTAAAGAATTCTTTGAATAATTTTTTTTTTTCTCATAATGTGACTATGTTGACTTTCATGCCTAGGCCCTGGCAGTTGAGAAGTGGCCACAATTGTTTCTTGATAAAAATACAAATTGTTTGGGAACTGAACCACAAGAGGAGTTCAACAAGGGGGATACACCTTACTTTTAGAAACACACGAGAAAGGAAGGAAGGAAGAAGACAAAACAGACAAAAGTTCCCATGTCCAGCATTGTAGCTAGTCTTTATTTGTGTGTTGCTGCCACCCGCTGTTAGTGAACAAAATATGATTGGAGCTTGCCCGATCATCAAATCACCCACATGCAAGTGGCCCCAACATATTTTCGACGGCGCTCAAAAAACTATGCAGTTGTTGCGTATGTATGAAGAAAATGTTCAACTTTGAATTTGTCCAGTTGAAAGTTGAACTATGCAAGAAAGTCATTTAGGGAAATATCATCTACAATTTCATTTCATCCACAAGATATAGTTCATTCACATTTTCATTTCATCCACTAAAATTTCTCAATCATTCATGAATTCTTAATGGATGAAATACATATCATCCATGAAATATTGTGCTAAAAAATCATTTTAGATGTCCGGTTACTCATTAAGCTATATAGCATACGAATGTAATGGGTTTAGAAGTATTTCTAAACTTGCTCAAGGTATATTGATGAGTTCTATCAATATTGGGTTATAGTGGGTGCAAAGATACCTCATATCTGTATAGGATAGACATATAGGGATACAATATAGACATATAGGACATATGGATACAATTGGGTACATTATTCGTAATACAAGTGGGTAACATCCAAATGGGATATTGAGTTATGGGGACCTTACAATTGGGGAATGCCCCAAATGGGGAGTCTTCCCTTACACATAAACACATGGCTAAAGTTGAGAGGAAGGTTTCACATATTGTTGCCTTCTTTTTCTGTTTAAAGATATTCTATCCAATTCTATAAGCCATTGCACATTTTGGGTTCTTCCACTTCAGCTCCCACTTTGTGCCAGTTTGTCCTTTTCATTTAAAATAAATGTACAGAAATATGAATTATCCACCATTTCGGAGCCATATTTTTAATTAAACCTATTTGCAACCGTTTGTCACAAGACTCATTGCAACCAGCGTGTTTTCTTTTTGCTTCTTTAATGCTGTTTAATTGGCTGTGGTTCCTTTCTATAAGACTACAATAAATCTCCAAGCAGATGAAGTTACATGTCAGCCCATGAATCCCATGTAAGTGCATATGCCAAAGTTTCTAAGTTGCTTACAATATGTGCTTTGTCTCTAAAATTGTCAAATTAGGTACCTCAATTCTTTGAATGGCAGTTGGAAGTAGTTTTCCATTAAAGAGATTAGTAGGCTATTTGCCATTATGTGGTTCACCAAGTGCAAGAAGATTTTTGTTGATAAAATGTCCTATTTAAATATCCAATTCTCAATTACATTTTTCTTTGGCACCAATAAATACAAAACTTTGAACCTTCTTGTTTGAGCAACACAAGATTCTGCCCTTAGATTTGTAATAGACTATTTTGTTTTTAAACTGGTCAGAAAATGCACTAATTGAATATTTAGCAACTTCAAAAACTACACTTTTAGGATTAAGAAAAAGAACAAAAATGGTCTTCATTACCATGAGTTGGTTGGAAATTTTGGAGAACTTTAGAACCATCAACCATATTAACTATATTATGGGGTATAAAACCATAAAAACTATCTGCAAACCATGTTTAAGAAGAACAAAGAACAAATCATGTTCAAAGACACCCCAGGATGTGTTGAATTGCAGTGATTTCATGATGCTTGAGGGAAAAAACAAAATGCTGACAAAAGTAGCTTGGGTGAAAAGTAAACAGACAAACTTCCATGCATATATATCATGGATTTATCAACACCCACATCATGATCCATACACATTTTCCACATTTTCTCTTCATCATTCAAAGCTCTCTTTACAAATGTACCTCATCCTGTTTATAAACCACAATACCACCACTTCTGCCTCTACTTGTGCCTCAAAACAACCAAAACTCAAAGGATGATTCTCCCTCCCTCCTCATGGGAACAAACTCCAAACTTTTCCTGAAGTTTGAACCTCAACCCTAAACCTCCTCAGCTTCGTGTTTGAAAAGTCTCATCACACCATGAAAGTGCACAGCCCCAGCTTGAGTTACATTCTCAAACTTTTGTCAAGCTACATTCCACAGTGCATAGGAACATTCTTGCACAAATTTTTGCAAAAGAAACTGTCACATTTCATGTGTTTTTGTTCATACCAGATTTACAATTCTTCATGTTTGCCTGCCAGATTTTTCAGTTTCTCACTGGTTTCTGCTGTCATCTTTGATGCTGAATCTTTTGCTCCTGCATATTGTGCCTGAGCTTGCTTGCTGCTGGCATCATAAGTTTCATAAACCTGGTCAGTTGTAGCATCAACTGTTTTCTCTAGTGTTCCAGATGCGATTTGAGCAGCTTCCCGAGCTTTTTCAATGGCAAGTTCATAAGCTCTCTTGGCACTCTCAGCTGCTGCTTCTGCTGCCTCTTGGGCTTGTTTGCTGACTGCATCAGAAGTTTCTTGAGTTTTGTCTGTGGTTTTCTTCCCTGTCGCAGCTGCAGCTCTGACCAATTGCAAAGCTTTCTCAAAAGCCACTTCATAAGCTTGTTTGGATGTTTCTACTGCTGCATCCAATGCAGCTTGGCTGCTCTGTGCAGCTGCTTCATATGTTCTCTTGCCTGTCTCGGCAGCAGCATTAACAGTCTCTTTTGTCTTCTGAGACGCTGCACCTCCAAGCTCCTGGGCTTTGCCAGTTGTTACATCATAGGTCTTCTTGGTGGTCTCTGCTGCTCCTCTTGCCGCATCAGCTGCTGTCTCTGTGCTGTACTGTGCTGTATCCTTCACATTGTTGTGCACACCTTCAGCTGACCTGGTTCAATGGACATGTCCACAAAAGCAGCCTTCAATGTAAATCAATGGATCACAGACTAGAGGAAACTATGAAGACAAGACCAACATTCTGGATCTTCATAGCCAACCATGATTCTTAGCAAAACAACCCACATGACAAAAGTGTTGTTGGTGGCTGTGCTTCAAGCAAGCCATGTGGGCTAAGAACGATTCATGAAGCAAACAAATTGTTGAGGACTCTCAGCTATGTCTATAGCAAGAGCCCAAAAGGCTGCATGCACATGCAGGGACCCATTACAGCATGAATCATGTCTACATATGCAGTACCCACAACTGTTAATCCGCACATGTTTGCCAAAATAGTTCAATTCTTTGAAAAAGAAAGGGGTCTGCCAGCCCCCAATCTGAATTTCCCAGAATCTTGACAGTAATGAATAAGTACATTAAGTCTTCTATTAGCTAGTGACGTAATTGAGATATCTCAACGGTTTGGACTGTCCCCTACATGGGAAAGATCTAGAATTCAATTCTCTGAAATTTTGGCTCTATAGGTTCAAGTATTTCTTTTTTTCCCTGCAGGCCCTCATGAATGAGAATTAATTTGTGCTGAACATCAATCTTGCCTAGAGTATCTCCTTCTCTGTTTCTCACCATGTGTGCCTAGATGATCTTCCTTCTTGTTTCTAGGTTCTCTCATGGGTGTTGGTTGTTGTCATCTTCTCGCCAAATGAGCTCAACAAGAGAACAAGTGTACAAAAGACGACGCTTTTCAAAGGAAGGATATAGGATCATATATTGTACCTAGCAGAAACATCAGTGAGGGTAGAGAGCTTCTCCACGATCTTCTCCTTGGCCCAACCCGCCCAGGTGCTGGCATGCTCTGCAGCCGCATCGGCATTCTCTGTAGCAGATGCATGCTTCGTCGCCTGCTCTCCCGTCTCGCTCGCCAACACCACAGCACATGTGGCTACCAAGCCCAGTATCAGGCACAGCAGGAACAGCCTCCGTCCCTCCATGATAACTGCTGCCGTCTACCACAACCTGAACTAGAAAAAAACACACACACAAAACAGTTCTTGCAACGACCCAAGTTCCAATCCCCCAAAAAAACACAAACCCACACTTTGATTTGCAAAACCCCTTGCTTTTTACAAAACTCAAAATCTCCCACTTCAAAATCGTTTACTCCACAGATGTATTAAAACCACTCTAATTAAAAACCAACCCAAAAACACGCCCCAAGAAAACAGGATTAGGAAGTCTTGTCTGGAATTTAACCCAAGAAGAAGCTAGCCACAGCACATTGATTCACGCAAGATGAAAACCATAACAACCCACAACAGGATTTTGATCCACTACTAGTGTTTCAAAGATTTGGGGTCCAGAGCAGGAGCTTAGGAGATCTCAGTCTCTTTGGGTATACGAATTTATCTACGACCAACTGGTGGGGTGGAAGAAATTGGAGGGATTTGTGGCGGTTGGTGGTGAATCTGATTCAGAATCCCAGCAGATGATCCATGCACACTTTGATGACGTGGCTCGTTGGAGCTAGAGCGTGTATGCCAGGTGCCGTCGAATATAGCAGACACACACACCTGCATGCACACATGTCATCATGAGACACTTGGCACATTGCTGTAGTTTGATTCGTGGCTGGCTCTCTGTTGGTGCATTTGATGAAACTCCAGAGCACTAACTTATGACAAGAAATCATTTGGTTGGACCCCACTTGATCAACCTTCCTAGCCTAGCCCTCTAGTTTAGACTAGTAGGTAATGTTTCGTCAATCTGTCTGTTGGACAACAATGGGCTGGGTGTTGTTATGTGGCTAGCTGCTATTCAATGTGTGGTTTTTTTGTGGAGCACCAAATTACATGAGCATTCATTCATTGGAAGTGTTAAATCGGATTGATTCTAGTCACACTCGAATTGAAATTTAGGCATGGGATAGCTATGTAATCCTTTGTTGTGAGCCTCGATTGCATAGGTAATGCCTCACATTTTCTTTTTTGGAACATTCAAAGTTTTGCTATAGTTGCCTAGATGCTCAATCTCATTCATATGTTTATGAAATGCTTTAATTTTTTACTACATGTTCTTTACACCATGTTTTTCAAATCCAATGGTGCATTTTTTTAATGTCCCAATATGTGCATAGATTCATGAAAAAATATGCTTGAAACAATCTTGAATGTGAAAATTACAAGGGCTTAAGATTTTAGAGGTAACCTTGACAGCAGATTGAGGGTGAAACTCCCCTGAGGACGAGCTTAGGAGAGAAAAGTAGTTTGGTACCCTGTTTAATTCCTGTGTAATGCTTTGATGCTGGCTTCTCATTTGGGTTTAGGGTTTAGGAATGGAATGCTAGCTAGCCCTGTCCTTCTACTATGTAAAACAACTGACCTAATTTTAGGTATGAATCTTACTTGTCTGGAATGAACCTGTGAGGGGAGGACCTTACAGATTCATAAGATGCCTCCCAGTGCATTGTGAAACTTCTGCACAGGGAAATACAAAGGAAAAAATTAGGTCAGGTTATTATGGATATTCTAGAGTAGGGTAATGCCTGAGAAGTAGGAGTTCTGAAAGTAAGCACCCACTAGCTCTTGCTTCCTGAACTCCTAAGGAACAGGCCAGATGTAAAAAATGAAGAAACTTTTTATTTTTAAAGAAATTTCCTTTGATACCCAGTGGGTATCAAGGGAATTTGAATTTATTTTACAGTGAGCATTATTATTTTGAAAAAAAAAATGCCCACTCCTACAGGCATTTTGTTTTTAAAAACACCCACCTCTTGTGCACAACCTATTATGCTTTGGGAGAGTATCTCCAAAATACACTAGAAAAAGTTGCAGAGGTTTTACCATATCTATGACTTCATTTGAAATCTAACATCTAAGAGGCATATTATAGATTGGAAACGTGTGATGAGCAAGATATTATGATTTGTAAGGTGTCTCTAGTAACCTAAGAGGCAGCTTGTGTTTTGTAAAATAACTTGCAAAAACAAACTGAAAATTAGGTCAGGTTTTCAAGTGTCTAGAGAATGGGCCCTACACACCACCCTTGTAAACTGCCAAGCCAAGCTTGGTAGGGTGGAGCCTTGTGTTAAGGTCACCTCTGCCATTGAAGGTAATAGGTTGGACAAAAGAGAGAGAAATGATGAAACCCTGCCAATCATAAATAAACCAAAGCACCAAAACAAGGGGAAAACAAGGTACAAAATGGAAGGACCCAAGTCCTAGAAGACAAAAGAACCACCGAAGAGGGTGAACAAGGGGAACATCAAGTTCGCAAATTCCTTCCTATCACGATAAGCATATCAAATAATGAAAGGGAAGACGTCTTGAAAGGATGTCTAGCTTAGAAGAACCTTCACCTACTATAACATCACGTCTCAAACTAGAAATTACCTACACATGTTATAATGTCATTGACACCTTTTGTCTAGAAAGTGTGTGCAAAACTAAAAGACAAGGGCTTACAATGCCTTTTACTTCTCACATCATGTTGGCACATTGATGAAAAAACTTGTCCACTTGTTGGTGAAAATACTTGAAAACCTCTACATCTAGAAGGAGGAACATGTTGAAAATTGATCACGATAAAAACTTTCCTTCGCCTAAATCATGATTATTGTAGTCCCATGAGAAAGAGTAACATGTGAAAGCAAATCAACTTGAATGAGGTCGGCGATGACAATATCTTTTAATGTGCAAACACCATCAATTATTAACACAATGTCAACATGACGACACAAAAATTGCAGGGTAGGGGATAGAAGGACATGGGTCTATTTTCGTGAGACATAAAAACTTGCATCTCTTGTAATGATCGTGAAACATCTCACACATCATTATGTGAGGCCATCCTCTCCTCATTATGCATGTAACAAAGAAGGTGAATCCGTTTAAGATTCAAAAGGTAGCTACAAATGTAATGTGAGACCCCAAGTATTAAAGGATGGAAAAGATTCAACCTAGAACACAATATAGTGAAAAATATATTTGAAAATTTGTGCAAAAGAAATGGATGATTAGGCGAGTTGACAATTAAACATTCATTTTTGACCCCACACACGACTTCAAACACATTGGATATGATTTTATTTTTTTTGTAAAAATGATGTTAGTAAGTTTTAATGTTTTAAGGTTTAGAAAAAAAACTCTTAAAAATAAATAGGTTTAAAAAAAAATTCAATGGCAAAATTAGCAATAGAGGTCGATTTTAACTAACTGCTTGGTCAAATTAAGGTCGAATGAGCTAATCTTAATAATTACAGTTTCACACACACTACTTATCATGAAATGCATTGTCAGCACTTATATGTGATCTTTAAACCCTAAACTTAACCTTAAACCCTAAACCAATCATTGGAGTTAACATAAGGTGGGTGTTGAAATTTTTGGATCTAAGGGTTATTGTTCTCAAGATGTTCCCCAAGATGTTTTCAATAACACGTCCCTTTATCCCATATCTTGCACCTTAAATTTTATTTGTGTTACAAATATAGCCAGCCCAAAAATTAGGAAACCATAATATCATAACCTAGAGTCAGTTTCCACATTGACAAAACAAATAATTGTTTTTTTAAAAAATGATTTTTTTTAAATTTGAAATTATATTTGTTTCCATCGTCTATTGTAATATTATGATATGAGTAGTGAAATTATTCAGAGTGTAGCCTATGATAATTATGATCATTTTCAACATGTCAACTTCATATTTTCATAAAATTTCATTTTACTATTTTGAGGATTGTTTAATGATGTAATTGACCTTAGGGTAAGGCATATCTATTTTAGGATTGTCCAAAGCTTGAATGCATTATATTTGTGATTGGTCAATCAAGATGCCCATCACAAAGAAAAAAAAGGTGAGCTTTGAGGGGCCTCACAACTTACCAGCCCTTTTATTTTTTAAAACCTTGTTTATATATACAGTAACCTCCCACTTAAGTACGCATCTCGGTTAAGTACGCATTTTATGACAAAAATTTTAGGGATCAACATTTTTTCAATGGAACATATCATGAATCGTCATTTGGCGCAGGTTTTGGTTTTTTTTGTGTCTGGCTTTGAGGACGACTACTCAGACCTTGGCCTGGAACTCTTCAAATGATTTTTTGAGATCGTCGAATGCTTCTTCGGCTTCTGTTTGAACGTTAAAGCAGAGCAGCTGATCCTCAATATCGAGAATTTGCTTATACAAAGACTCAAATCCATGAAATTCAACTTTATCCTGTGATTCGACAATCTGCTCTGGTTGATTAACATCGCTATCTTCATCAAGCCCTGCTTCATTAATCTTCATTGATTCCAACAGCTCTTCGACGTCTTCCAACATTGCTACGGCATATTCTTCATTGCTTTAGTCATCAATATGAACAAATTCTTCTAGTTCTGATTGGTTGATCGATAAATTTAAGCTTTTGATGGTTTGGGCTAACTCAGTGGCAATGACGTTATTTTCGCTCTTAGCCCGTGGTTCCGGTTCCAAGTTCATGAGCTCCACCTTACTGAATGCATTTTTGATAGAGCTTGACGAGACGGCATCCCAGGCTTCTTTTACATAGCTTGCGACATCCAGCAGATGCGCTGGAATTCCGTAGGAAACTCCTGCTGCACCTCGTCGTAGTCATTTTCCCAATTCTCTTTTCCGTTGCTTTAACTACTCGTCAAGCCCGTAGAAGTCGAGGATATCCTTGAGATATAAATATTTTTATCGTTTCTTGAGAGTGGCGATGATTCCCATATCACAAGGTTGTTTCCAGCTGGTATAGTTCGGAGGAAAGAATACTACGCGGATGTTGTTGCGTTCGAAGGCGTCGAAGTGTCCTGGCGCATTATCCATCAGTAAGAGAACGGGACGTCCTGTTCGTCTTTTGACTTTTGGAACAAAGACTTCGTTGAACCATTTCCAGCAGGTTTCCATGTCCATCCATGCTTTCGCTTGATTGAAATAAGGAACTGGCCAGTGTCGGTCTTTAATACACACTAGCTCTTTCGGCTTTCTAATCATTACGCAAGGAATTTTATGTGTTCCAGATGCGTTGGTGCAAACTATCAGAGAAACACGATCTTTTGCTTTCTTTTTGCCTCTAGTGCTTGAAATGTCCTCGTTCGACATCAGAATGGAATATCTGGGAAGCAGACGGAAAAACAATCCAGTCTCGTCCATGTTGTAGACATTCTCAGGGTCGTATTGAGCAATGATAGAATATAATTCTTCTAACGTTGATAATAATTCTAGGTCATTTTTGTCAACCTCAGCTCCTTCTCCATGAAGAAGCATTTTCTGTAGACCTCGGCGTGTCCTGAAATGACTAAGCCATTGCCATGAAGCCTTAAAGTCTGAATCGGAAATGGATAATGTAGAAGCAATACTTTTCGCTTTCGCAATGGCGAGAGATGGTGGTACAAGGAGCCTGACACGGCGCATGCTGTCAATCCAAATGTACAACATATCTTCAAGTTCGATAAATCGTCTAATTAAAGCTTTGAAGATCTTCTGCTTAGCTTCTTCGGAGAGTAAAGCAGATCGTTCAGAAATTGAATCTTGTTTCTCCCAGACCTTCCGGATAGCGCCTTTGCTAACATCATACTCATGCACTAGAGCGCGTTTGCTTGGAGGGTTAGTCTTGCTCAGTTTTGAGATGATCTTGCAGCGCTGGGACTCATTCAGGCGCTTGCTAGTCAGTTTCTTCGACATTGCAACGAAACGCAGGCGATTTGGGAATGGAGCGTCTAAAGTACGCACCTACCGATAAAGTATGCACAAAACTCTAAGGTTCAAGTTGCATACTTAAACGGGAGACTAATGTAGTCAAAGGTTAGAGGATTAGTGTAGAAAGCATACACAACTATAAGGGGTCTAGGCTTATGCGTAGGGATGAAAAAAAAGCATATATTATTGCCAATAATTGTTAGAAAAGGGAGTTTTGCATTGTTTTGAGGAATTAATTCCAATAAAGTGGCATTAAAATGTTGTAATAGCATCATAGGCTTGTCCCAAGGTGCAAAGAAAAGATAATGGCAAATAACATTATTCAAATAGGTGCCTCGAAATTGTTTTAAAGAGTTGCCCTAATGATCTATTTAGTACTTTACATGTTTGCATGCAAACAACAAAGAAATTGCAAAGAACTTTATACATATATAGAAGTTCAACTATGGCAAAACAGTATGGGACAAAAACTGAAGTGCTATTGGGAACACCTTAGGTAATAAACTGAGAACTTGGGAAACATTTTTGAAACCTGATGGGAGCACGGAGGGAACACACTGGGACCTTGACCTTTGATTTTGGTTGTCATTCATGTCCTTGTAGGAAATGTTCAGTTGCCCTATATGTTTTCATTTTGGGGTGGAAAGAGATTTTTTAAAGATTACCTTTTTAGATGTCCCCAAACCATACAATCTCAGAAGGCCACATTCTAATTACTCCCCCACCATCCCAGTAAATTTTCTAAATGATAGATATAATTTTCTAATAAATCAAATCCAAGATCTGTTAAGCCATACTGTTAGAAAGCTCAACAAACCTAAAATAAAAAGAGGAGACTAAAAATCCCAAGAAATAAGATGCCCACAAACAATTGAGAAAGAGACTGAGAGGATAGTTAATCCTTATAACAAATAATTGCTTGTGTAATAATAGTCTATTATCAAATGGTTTATAGCCTGAACTGCAAGTTTAAGGCAAACAGTGCAGCACTACCTTGGTAGGTTCTCAAGTACACTAAAAGTGGATGGTTGTCCAATTTCCGTCCCTTGAGATACTTTACATGTTGCTCTCTTTGAGGTCTTCAGGAACAACAGGATATGCTGCACAGGTTACAATACCTAGAAAATCCATCACCCCACCCAGTTATTAGCACCAACAATTGGCCTTCTGAAATACATTTCAAAATATGATTAGCTTCACCAGTAAGTAGATGCAAAGAGTAGATGCACAAATGTTATGGATGACACTGCCAGACTTTGACACTCTGATGGACTGCCCAATTACCCCCAAAAAAATTGATGACATATGTATAAAGGTATAAAACCTTTATTTATGGTTGTATACTTAATGAAATTTGACGCCCTTTCTATATCCAATAACTAGGAAATGAAAAGAGGTTGAATTGTGAAAATATAAACAAAAAAAAAAGAAGTAATAAGAGACAAATACATACCTTTAGGAATAAAAGATGATAACATTCCACCAAAGTTTGAAGTCCTAATTAAAAACGCAACCTTAAAAGATCATAATTCATACAAAAGTGGGTTAGAAAATATTAAACTCTAACAACTATGGAACATATGGAAACAAAGGATATTCATAATTATGGTATAGATCTAAACAAGTGATAAGATAAAAAAACCAATACAATGAGCAAAGTTTAAAGTATAAACCTTAGGTTCTGAAATATATGAACCAAATTCCTATACATTAAATCATAAAGCATAACCTTAAAAATCCAAATGATATTTTGGCATAAGCCTTATTACAACTTTAACTATACAAACCCTAACAAAAAAAAGTCCTAGCGATATATGCCTTAAACCCAAAAAAATATACAAACTATACAAATTATATAATGCAGAATTTAAAAAATTTAAAGAACATAGGAAAAATTTTAAAAACCAAATTTGAAGGTTTTAAACTAAACATATTTATTGATTGAAAGAAAATACCTTAATCTTTAAAAACAATCAAATAATTTTTGTACAAAACCAAAAGAGAAGATATTTCTTTTACTTTTGTGTGATCTCTCCAACCTAATTTTTTCCACTCTCTTTGAAAAAGATATAAAATGCAATTGTATTACTTCACATATGTGTAAACCCTAAAATTTCTCCCCCAAATTTAGCCTACTTTAGGTTAAGTACTATACATTTGTGAAAAACTTATTAATTAATTTATGTGTCTCAACCCTAAACTTAAACCATAATCCAATAGTACATATTTATGATAATTACATGAAAAGAAGTATTGTAATGTCCATTCAATAATAAATTAGGTAAACAAAATTTAGTAAATATGCATTAATTAAACCAAAATGGTTGTAATTATGACATTGTTTCCATTGTAAATTATTCGTAATACTTACATATGGGGACCTATGTTCATCATCAATGAACTAGGGTGAACTTTAATAAATTGATAGGTAGGATTGAAAGCAGGGGGAGGTGGGGGTGGAAAAAGTGAATAGGTAGTTAATTAGGTATTTGGATATGTAAAAATCATAGATAGACAAGTAGTTAGGTAGATAGGCAAGTTAGTACATAAGAAACAAGTTACCTTATCCAAGTGATTAGGTTTGTAAAATACTTATGTCAATAGACTGATTATGTATGTAGGGAATTAGGTCAGTAGGGTAGGTAGTTAATATAATGGTCAAGTTAGTAAGGTATGTAATGAATAGAGTAGCTAGGTTAGTAGGGTAGGTGGTTAGTACAATAGCTAGGTCAATAAGATAACTAGTTATTAGGGTAGTTATGTCAATAGGGGATAATAAATAAGGTACCAAGGTTGGTACAATTTTTATGAGGTAGGAAAGTGAGTAGGGTAGTTATGTGGGAGGTTAGGTCTAGGGGAAAAATGGCCAAGAACCAACAAAAAGAAAAAAATACAATTGTCAACAAAAAAAAGGGTTGGATTGTGATGAACCCCATTTGGCGCCGAATGAAAAAACGCAACCCATCCAGTGGATAGAACGGCCAACTGGTGCATTGGTGGTTATTAATTCATTATGGCCATGCGAATGGGATTCCGAATTGGATTATTAAAAATTAAGATGACACTAATAAACTTTCAAAAATCAAAACATGCGATCAAACAACCTTGGAGAACATCGCATGAATATTCCATAATGCAACCTGAAAAAACTAAATATCAATTGTAGATACAATACAAGGACCCATGTGACTTAATACCTACCCACCCCTTCTCAAACCGAAAGGGATGGACCCCAACTTTCATTTGACCAGGTTCATCTTGGATCAATCTTCATTCTTCAAACCTGCCTATTAGTCCCTTCCACCCATCTAACTGCCCCCTTGCAATTATCCGACTAGAGTGAACTAGCAGCCACCAATGCACCAGTTCGCCGTTCTGTCCACTAGATGGGTTGCGTTTTTTCATTCGGTGCCGGACGGAGTTCATCATAGTCCATTTTTTTTTTTACTGACCATTGTATTTTTTTATTTTTTTATTTTTTGGTTCTTGGCCATTTTTCCCTAAACCTAACCTCACACATAGCTACCCTGCTCACTTTCCTACCTTCATAAGTATTGCACCAACCTTGTTACCTTATTTATTATCCCCTACTGACACAACTACCCTAATAACTAGTTATCATATTGACCTAGCTACCCTATTAATTACATACCCTACTAACTACCTACCTTATTGACCTACCTACCCTACATACACAACCACCCTATTGACATAAGTATTTTACAAACCTAGTCACCTTGATAAGGTAACTTGTTTCTTATGTACTAACTTGCCTATCTACTTAACTACCTATTCACTTTTTGCACCCCCACCCCCCCTCTCAATCCTACCTATCAATTTATTAAGATTCGCCCATATGTAAGTATTACAAACAATTTATAGTGCAAACAATACCATAATTGCGTCCATTTTGGTTTAGTTAATGCATATTTTACTAAATATTTTTTACCTAATTTATTATTGAATGGACTACAATACATATTTTCATGTAATTATTATAACTATGTACTATTGGATGATGGTTTAAGTTTAGGGTTGGGACACATAAATTAATTAATATTGTTTTCACAAATGTATAGTAATTAATCTAAAGCAGGTTAAATTTGGGGGGGAAATTTTAGGGTTTACACATATGTGAAGTAATATAATTGCATTTTATATATTCTTCAAAAAGAGTGGAAAAAATTAGGTTAAAGAGATCACACAAAGGTAAAAGACATATCTTTTCTTTTGGTTTTGTACAAAATTTATTTGATTGTTTTTAAAGATTAACATATTTTCTTTCACTCGATAAATATTTATAGTTTAAAACCTTTGAATTTCAGTTTCTAAATTTTTTCCTATGTTCTTTTAAATTTGTTTATTTTGCATTATATAATTTGTATAATTTGTATAGTTTTTTGGGTTTAGGGCATATATCACTAAGATTTTTTTTTGTTAAGGTTTGTATAGTTAAGGTTGTAATAAGGCTTAAGGCAAAATGTAATTTGGATTTTTAGGGTTATGCTTTATTATTTAGTGTACATGAATTTGGTTCATATATTTTAGAACTTAAGGTTTATATTTTAAATTTTGCCCATTGTATTGGTTTTTTGAACTTTTCACTTGTTTAAATCTGTACCATATTTATGAATCTCATTTGTTTCCACATGTTCCATAGTTGTTAAAGTTTAATATTTTCTAACCCATTTTTGTACGAGTTATGATTTTTTAGGGTTGCGTTTTCAATTGGGACTACAAACTTTGGTGGAACGTTGTCATCTTTTATTCCTAAAGGTATGCATTTGTCTCTTGTTACTTCTTTTGTTTTTTTTATATATTTTCACAATTCAACCTCTTTTCATTTCCTAGTTATTAGATATAGAAAAGGCGTCAAGTTTCATTAAGTATACAACCATAAATAAAGGTTTTATACCTTTACACGGATATTTCATATTCAATATTTCTTTGTAGTTTATTTTTTCATACCCATGTGCGAATAATGCATTGATTACCCACAACCAGTGTGGGTTTTATGGCTTAAGGCAGGTATTGCATTTTGCACCTCTCCAACAGTGTGCATTAACTTATCATTATGTGGGTATTGCTACATGGGGTTTTCAGACATTGTGGTTTTAAGGTACAATTCGGGTATTGCATATGTGAACATTTTCAATGATGGGAGGTTGGAAAGCTCAATGTGGGTATTGCCAAAGTTTGTTATAGTATATTGGAATGGGAATTCCAAGTCACAACATTGATTTTAAAGGAACCATGTATGTATTGCATTTTGGGTTTTTGTTCAATGATGAATGTTTATAAAATTATAATTTCTCTTAGTGCAGGAATTTGTCCTACTTCCTTCAATCATGGGAAGGGTTCCAAAATCCCATTCCATTCATGTCCAAAACCCCACCAAGTCCCCTTTCTCAAACAAAGACTTTGTGTGGACATCTGGGATACACCATGGAGGGCAAAATAAAGTGACCATTCAATTTGCTTCTGTTTCATATGCTCGCATCTCGGAATTTTTGGAAGGTGAACGAAGGGATACGAGCACCCCTGTGGAATGGAATGTTTACAAAAACTTTCCAAGCCAAACAAATGTCAAGCAACCAACTATCAAAAACCACCTCGGGCATACATGGTAAACATTTATGGCATTAACCTTTTTAATTTCTTTAATTCATATACCAAAGATGTAATCATTTACATTTTGAAAGTTTTTTCGTCTAGGTATCAATGTGGTTATGGACCAGAAGACTATTGGGAAAACTCAGCCCACACTCGATCTATTAAACGAGGATGCCTAGCATCATTCTCAATCAAATGTCTATACACATGACCTAATGTGGTTGAGATCACAATTTATCATAAGGCCCATACACGAATTGATGGGTCATTCGCACATGGTGAGCATGACCCAGAATCCATTTCTCGTATGTTTCGTTATGCTCCACGCATGTCACAAGCATTGAAGGACCACATATGGGCCCAACTAATCTTAGGTAACACGACCAAACAAATATATGACAAACATAAAACAATTTGGTGGGAACGTGTGAATGCGGGTCAAAGCATGACACCAGATGATTCCATTCAATTTCAAGACATTGGATATTTGGATCGGAAACATAAGAAAAGGAGTTGGCATTTACACACCAACCCTACAATTTCAATTCCGTCTTGGGCTCTCCAACATCCGGAAGATGTGTTCTTTTTCCAAGATGTTAATGAAATCAATGGTACTCAAATCCCATTCACCATAGGTATTCAAACACCAATTCAATGTGAGTCCATGCTATCATATGGTCACAATGGTGCCATTTCTATGGATGCCACATTTGGCACAAATGACATGAAATTCCATCTATTCACCTTGATGGGGTTTGATGATCATCGCACGGGTGTCCCTTTAACTTGGATCATTACAAGTAGGCAAATAGTTCAAGATTTGACCGAATGGTTGAAACCATTAAAAGAAAAGATGTTATCACACATGCCACATTGGAAACCATCATGTTTTCTTGTTGATGATGCACCTCAAGAATTGAAGGCATTACAGTTAGTTTTATACCTAGTACCAACTTTATGTTTATTTCTTTAAATGTTTTTAAATATCTTTCATAAAATTCTTGATTACTACAAATGCATCTTATGTTGTACTAACCCCATCCACTCATGGAGATTTTATTGCATATGTGTCCTTTTTAGGGTCGTATGGGGTATGGACAAGGTTCCCATCTACCTTTGTTGTTGGCATGTTCTCAAAGCATGGCGCTTACGTGGTACTGAAAAAATAAAAGATGTGGAAGTACGGGGTGGAATCCTCCAAGACCTTTATGATGTGATGTACATGTCCGTCAATCATGGAGAAACAATTGATGATTTCAAAGAGTGTGGGAGGGTTGCTGTGAAAAAAAGCCTTCATATACATAGGCCTGGTGATGCGTGGACAAATTATTTCTGGACTTATTACCATCAGTTTGGCAAGTGATAATATTTATCATGGTTTAGCATTCAAAATTCTTTTGTATAATGTTACTCATCCTTATGTATTGTGTTTATGTTTGTAGAATTATGGATGGTGGGTGTTCGAAGAGTGCCCCATTCCAACCAAGACACCCAAGCGAACATTGAATCATATCATGGTGCGTTGAAACGTTAACTTGCTCTTGACACAAAAGGCCTTAGAGGGCGTAGGATTGACTGGTTGGTGTGGCAATTAACAACAACCATTGCACGCCATTACATGCACACATTGGAAATGAAAAAAAAAGGTTTCATAAATAATAAGGTTATGGAGGCCATTATTACACGAAGTGTGGAAAAGGCAGCCCTTATTCCACTCACCCATGTGTACCAACCATCCCTTGAAAGTGATGGTGCTTGGGGCGTACGGAGGCAACGCCTTCCCAATGTTATTTACACGGTGAAATTCCCATTCACATAAATGTTTTGTTGCACATGTGAATGGGCATTACGAGGGAACATCTGTAAACATCAAATTATGGTCATTCTCACATGCACAGACATTTCTCAAAAGGATATCATTCATTACTATGGAACATGGTATGGATCACATCGTGGAAGGTTGGTCACATGTTTGTAGACCCGCGACATATTCCAGATGATATGGAGTCCAATGATGATGATGAAGATGATCATCTTGAAGGTGATGATGGGATCATGGAATTTGATGGGCTTATGAACATGGAGCAAAATGATCTCCCTACGGGCGCTAGTGTATGGTCTAATGACACAATAAATTCATCAACCCCAATGGAAAGGGCTCTTGCACAATTGGTCACTACAATGCAAGAGATCACAAATGAATGTAAAGAAGGCAATGTGACATTTTGTGAACATGCCATCTCACACATGAGAGTATTGGCATGTAATATTCGTTACATACGCCTCACAAAGGCAAATGCAATTTCACACCTAGGATTAGTGTTACGCCCCGTAGAAGATGGATTGGGAAATAACGTCAAACGGCTCAAAGATTGGCATGAAATAATGCTCAATCACACAAATGTACGTACTAAATGATGTCACAAATAAATGTTTCAATTATTAATCAAAATTGTTACCATTAGCACTAAATTTTTTGTTTTAGAATCAATTTTGTATGGAGGAAACCATAGCCCAAATTCTTTGAACATCATGTATTCAACACACATATGAAGTCTAATATGGCACAAAGGTTATTATTGTTTCCAAGTAATAAACACAAAAAGTGTGCAATGTAAAAACACAAGGATAATGATAATATTAGTGTTAAATGCAGGTATTGTAACTAGGCCCCAAAATCCTAGTTGGTAAAAGTAAGTATAAATGTAAGTATTGCAATTGTGCCCCAAAATTCCAGTTGATAAAGGTAAGTACGGGTGTAGGTATTGCAATGAAACCCCAAAATTCTAGTTGGTAGAGGTAAATATAAATCCGGGTATTGCAAGTTTAAATGAAAAACCAAACTTGCAATACCCACATTTCAAAACAACCCATCTAAATCGTTTAGATACTCTTAAATGAAAACCTAGCCCTAAACACAATATGCACATTCAAAATCATTTTGAAATAACCCAACCCTAAATGCAATACCTATAGTTTGCGTCACTTTGAAAGTACGCATGTAAGGTTATGTCTTTGTAAATGAACATCTTACCTGAAATGCAATACTTGCAATTTGGGTCACTTTGAAAGTATGTATGTGGGGTTTAAGCCTCTTTAAATGAAAATCCTACCCTAAATGCAATACCTACATTTTGGGTCATTCCAAAATAATTAGTTAATTTCAAAATAATATGTTAACAAAGGTGTGTATAGAGGTTGGGGTTGTTAATTAAGAGTTCCATGATTCTTACTTTGTTTTATGAATTTGAAAAGAGGTTGTATTATTTGTGGAACAAATAGTACAATGACAATTGTGATCAAGCTTATCTTGGTGTAAGAATTTTTCATGAAAAAGTTGAACTTGCAATCTATAACATGGAATAATTATTTTAAATAGTGATTTCAATAATTTATTAAGACAAAAATATATTTAAGTTAATCAATCAAATATCAAATTAATCAATCTGATTTTTAGATCCAACTTTTTATTATCCAAGTCAAATGATTAGTTAATTATTTTAAATAAATAAATGATTATCTAATTATTGATAATTAATCATTTAAATAATCTGAAATAATGGTCTATTAATTATTTAATTATATGACAAAATTTGTTGATAATTCATTAATTATCAGATATATTTGATATTAAATTGGGGGGGAAATTGTAGGGTTTAGACATATGTGAAACAATACAATTTCATTTTATATCTTCTTCAAAGAGATTGGGAAAATTAGGTTGGAGTTATCACACAAAAGTAAGAAGCAAACCTTATGTGAGAATCCAACCTAAATGCAATACAAAGTTTGTCGAGATCAAAAAAAAAAAGTTCAAGCTTAAAATTTCTTCAAAGATGTTCATTTGTTTTTCCCCTTTTAAAGTTGTATACTCATTTCAAAAAACATAAATATAAAATCTTTAATTTAATAAGATTTTAAACTATGTTTTAAAAAAAAATCAAAGCACATAATTTTCTACTTTTAAAAAAAAATGTTTCACATAATAATAAAAATGATCTTTCCCATATATTAATTCTATGTTTGATTGAAATTTTATTTTATACTTTTTTGATATATAATAAATAATTTTTTGGTTAAAATAATCATACAGTGGATCAAAAATATTTTATATTTTATACATATATAACACAAGTCCTTATGTAAACTTTATTTTTTATGATGTATAATATTGGTTTAAATATCGGTCCAAATATATTGTTATTTATAACACATAATATATAAATAATGATATTATGGAATTATATTGTTGATCCATTTCAATACATATAATATTTTCATATTTATTTATATAATATATATATATAAACCTATGGTTACGTATATTGTAATTATTTTTAATGAATTTTGTTTTTAATGCGAATTTAAAAATCCAAAAGATTAATAGCTAGGTATGAAAATGTTCATAAGCTCTTAGAAGTCATGTTAGAGTTTGTGTGGATTTTAAAAGCTTTGTGAGGGCCAAGTTGTTATGTAATGTTTTTGACCCTTTTAAAAGTTGAAACATGATTCGACTATTCAAAAAACACAATAATGTTCATAAAAAAACAACCAAGAATCTATAGCCTTGACAAATTACTAGCTTCAAGAAAAGCTCAAATCCAAGGTTGTCAGATTGATTAAAATGTCAACATTGACTAAACAAAACAACCTGGCCTAATCATGAGTAATAGGTTAGTAAGCTATTTGTTAAATAACCTAATTAACTACCTAATAGGCTACCTACGTAATATTGGCTTATTATGTAGTTAATTCATTAGTGTAGGCCTTCTAGGTTAATATTTTAGATGGTTTATGTAGGTATTGAAGGTGGTTGAGTTTATTAAGTAAACATATTAGTTATATATGTAATATACTAGCCTAGGCCACGTAAGCCTAATAAGCACTTATGACAATTTAATGTCTAATCCTTATTGTATTATAACATTTTAAATTTGAACTAAAAGAATTTATTAAAAAGAAAACACATTTTTTCCATATAATTGTTATAAGTACATACTATTGGAATATGATTCAAATTTAGAGTTTGGGAAACCCTAAATTAATTAACATTTTTTTTACAAGTCCATAGTAAATAAAAATAAATCTATGGTGCATAATAGGGGGAATTTTATATGCAAAAAATGCAATATATATTTTTAAAGAAATTGAAAGAGATCATATTGGAAATTAACAAATGATAAAAGACATACCTTCTTTTGTGTTTTGTTACAATTTTTATTTAAGTATTTAAAAAATCAAGGTTAAATTTGTAAATGGTGAAAGTAAGTACGTGTGTGGATATTGTAAAATTATATGAAACCTTAACCCTAAATGCAATAGCCACATTTAAGTTCAAAATAACCCACATGTGAATAAGGTAAAACTTGCAATGAAATGGCAACCTTAAATGTAATACCCACATTTAAGGTCACTTTGAAATACCCAATATGTAGTTTGGGTGCACCTTTGAATGAAGATCAAGGCCTAGATGCAATACCTACATGCAAGTTCATACTGAAATAATCCATAGGTGATTGAAGCAAACCTTATGTGAAGACCCTAAACCCTAAATGCAATACCCGCATGTAACGTCA
>Ga0209208_10002362_pt1 | contig 27029 bp, 24 predicted proteins | sample S1TSphfallax_3_FD_187694 | JGI IMG/M metagenome (GOLD analysis project Ga0209208, IMG submission 187694) | Host-associated microbial communities from peat moss isolated from Minnesota, USA - S1T2_Fd - Sphagnum fallax MG (SPAdes) (version 2) | ecosystem: Host-associated > Plants > Peat moss >...
TTGAATCATTTTATCAAAGAAAATTCAAAAATATATAAAATATATAAAAAAAGGGGTAAATTCTTGGTATTGTTGCATTAGAGTTTGATTTCGTAAATTTTTAGACCTATGGTGTGGGAGATATTGAATTTTGAGTCTTTTTTCTGATTGAAAATTGAACTAAATTACCAAACATTATTTTGAACGGACAAATCACTTGGATAAGTTAAACGCAGTTCACAGCAGCACCGGCCACAAATGGAACCAATCCCCACAGATGTTCAGAGTATCCCTGGTAGGGCTTGTGGTCGAATGGGGGAGTACCACGTTGTACGAAGCTGTCAGGAGTCCATTCCTAGCCATGAAGTTAGAATGGGAGAGCAGTGCGAAATAATAAAGGAAAGGATTGCGTGGGAGTAGGAGATAGGGTGCAAGCAAATCAAGTAGGTCGTCGGGGGAAGGCAGATATCCATACCTTAATACTATAAGACATAAAGAAAAAGATAAATGGGACTAGGGGGTAGGGTGCAATTCAAGTAGGTCGTGACGGGGGGGGAAGATATGCATTCCTTAATACTAAAAGAAATAAAAAAAGAATAGCTGGATTCTCTGCTTCTTTGAATATATAGCCCTCTTCCCACCCTAGCTTTCATAACAACGTGTTTTTCAGCTTCCTGTTTGGGACTCAAACACTGCAGCTGCTTGCTTGCTTAGTAACAACTTTCCATTACATTTGTTTCAGCTAGCTAGCTACCTCTGCTCCTAGTCACAACTCGACTAGTCAAGCAGTGACCAAATTTGCAAGAGCTGTGAGGTAGAAGAGAAATCAGTGGAAACGGTTTAGTTGAGTTTCATCAGCACACTTTTTCAATTTTCTGAAATTTTAGCAGAGTTAGCTTTCCGGAAACTTTGAGAAGTATTACCAAATTCATGGAGGAGCTTGGGATCAAGCGAATCATGTTATCTTCAAATGCGCAGGCGGCACCATCTAATTTTTTGGCAGTCATGAAGATGGTGATTGGAATCCTAGCCACCACTGTGACCATCTTCACGTTGTACTTGAGCTTGCGTCGATGTCAATGGGTAGCAGCAAACAATCGCCATCCAATGCAACAAGCTGGTATGAATGCTTGAACTTTCATAGTGTACAACGTACAAGAGCATAATCGAACATTGCGCATGTCTATTCATCACAGCTTCATGTACATGATTCTTGCTGCATGCCAGGTGATTATTACAGTCCCAGAATTATGGGTCCAGGATATGTCAAATGTGGGCTTCTAACCATCTCATATGACAATTGAAGCTTTTAATGACTATGGTTGCGCACCTCATCCTTGGCAGGAATGCACCTAATTGAGACAGATATGTTCTTATTCATTAAAAAAGGCCCATGATTTGATTTTCAGTCTGAATACTTTTGGACTAGTTACATCAACCCTTTGGAACAATCAGAATTGTAGCTGACATCTTTTAACTTGGAGAGTTGCATTGCAAAAAGTCAGAAAGAGATAGGTGATGTTACTTATATCAGATATTGTAGTCCTCGTTCATTCGTGAAGCTCATATCATCAGATTATGGAGTAATGTCTAAAGATTCATTTTTGACTTGATTGATTTGTAGCGAACCAAAACGCACAAGATATAGATGCGAGTGGAATTGCTTCGGGAAGCACTGACAGAAATGGTGAACTCACCACCAGCAGGTCAACTGATGATGCTATAACTAATAACAATTTGAGTTCAAGAAGAACATCACCTGTTGTCAACCAGGAGGTGGCACAAACCAGTGTGCAAGCACTTGAATTAGCATCTCAACTTACACTTTCCAGCTGACCAGAGCAACTGGTTTTCCATCCAATATGTACACTTAGGGAGGGGGGATCTAGAGCATATAGTATATAAAGAGTTCCCAAGTTTGAGTTGTGATACACCAGTGACAAACAATACTAGTTAGCGAAAATAGTGTAAGACTTTTGAGGTTTTGCATAGATGGGTGTTTGGCGGGGTTTAAGCTTCAAATTTCCATGCCATTTGTAATCTAGTATTTGATGTTATTATTTGTTCAGATGTGGGTGCCAAAATGAGAGCCAAGATGATGTTTTAGTCCCATCCTCCCAAGGCCCTGGCTGTGGCCAAGGACTTTAGTCCAACTGTTTTTTGTATATAAATCATGTCCTTCAACCAACTCATGGTAAAAGCTTTAGCCAGTGTTTCTTAAGTTTGTCCCTGAATTTGTTTTATTTTATCAAGTGCTTGTATACTGAATCCTTATTCAGCCTTCCTTTCATTGCAAAGTTGGACTATAGAACATTCTTTTTATCTCCCCTTTGCTTGTTATCAATCTTAGTATTCAATCACAAAATAATTCCAACTAGACAATAATTGACAAGATGTGATGGGGGAGAAAGCTAGTTCGGATTATGGGTTGTAATTGGAGAAAAATGGAAATTATGTATGTTTTGTTCAACATGCCCGATGGGTTGACATTGACCAAGTGAGTTTACTTTGGATCGTGTTCAACTTACATTACAAAAGGTGAGCCACATCACACACATAAGCAATGGCATATGTGTGAAACTAAATTGGCAGCAATGAGTATTTATGCACCATTTGCTTAACAAAATGCAATTACTTACAACTAACCCAATTAAGTGTCTTATGATAAACTTTCCGAATCTTTGTTACTCATTTTGTTAACCTAATGAAACCATGTGTGAATGGTTTCTTTTGAAAAATCTTAACATTTAAATCGAAGGATTTATTGCCATGCTACTAAAAAATCCTCAAATTCTTCTCAATTTGTCTATCATGTCTTGGTTTTTCTAACCCTTTAGTCTTCACATTATTTCATTTGTAATGTTGGCAAAATGCCTACCTTCATGAAGGTATTGCATGGTCCACTTAATTTAAATGAAACTTTAATGAAATTGGTCAAGTTAAAATTGCTTGAACTTGAGAGACGATATACATATGCTTAACATATTAGCTTAACAATTTTAATATTAAAATGGAGTGGCCAGAGAAACCATCTTTTGATTTTTCCTTATCCTGATTTTGTAAAATAAAACAACTTTGAGTAATCTTAATGAATATATAACATGGGCCTTTCTAATTTACATGTTGTCACCATTAAGTAGTTAATAAACTTTAATTTAATTTGAAAAATGGCAAGTTGATACAGTACTTTCTGCCATGTATTCTTACAAGCACAAATGTTCTAACAAGATTTTAACAAGTTTCCATCAGAGATCTTATTTACGTTTTTTTATACCATACATATATAAGGTTGTTCAACATGCAAATTATATATTTGAAAATTTTGCATGGCCATTATTCTCTTCCTCTATCAAGAAAGAAAATGTTATAAATGAATGTATTGCAAAAATGTTAATGAAATGCTTGTTATTATGAACAAATGTCTTAATGACCCATGTGATTGCATTTCAAATTTTGAATAAGACACACATGTGCTACTACACTGCCATGAACAAACTCTCCAAAAACCAGTATGCCAAATTCTTGGATTTATGATTACATACACAATCACAAAATGTGACAGAATTGACTACACAACTTTATAATCCAATCAAAGCACTTTTACCATGGCATTTACAACTATTGCTTGTGACAATTGAATGCCAATTTTACGTCATTTTTTTATTAATATGATTGATATTGATATCATTATTTACATTAAAATTGAACTGTAATTAGTCATGAAAGCTCACAACCATGTGGACATAAGCATATATGCCATGGTCAAACTGATGGATTTTATTTGATTGCATGTAGTTTAGCTCACAACCATGTGGACACGTAAGCATATATGCCATGGTCAAACTGACAGGTTTCAATTGATTGCATGTAGTTTAGAAGTTTGAAATTTGACTATGTAACCATTTGCATCAAATAGGTCAAAAATATAAATTGTCACAAGAGAAAATTGAACCCTCACCTCCATGGGTGTAACCAAGTCTTTAACTAATCCAACACACCTTCAATTTGTGACATATGATGTCAATGCATAATTATAAACATGTGTCCACTTAAAATATCTCGCATATTAAATTTTGAAATGCTTTTCGTATCTCATATTTCAAAGAAAGAAATGAACATTTTTTTAACAAGCTTTGAAGGATTTATGTATTGTGTTACACATAATTTACAAAACATTACATTTAATATCTTTAATTTTTAATTGGGCCATAGATTCAAATATAATGTAATTATGTCTTTTTATGATTTCACATTTATAATTATGTAATAAAAATTAATAATTTCACATGTATTTAGTTTCTTAATTAAAATTTCTATTTCAAATCAGTCTTTTTATAGATGTTTGCCATTTTTTTTACAAGACAAAAGTGAAAAAACAAATATTGATATTATTGTAGGTGTGCGCATCATGCAGAATGGTTACATCTATCCATGCAGGAAGGTAGTTTGTTTTATTTTGTTTTGTAGTTGTGAAATCCAGCAAACCAGGATGCTTCAGATCATGCTCTTGGTGTCTTGGGAAAGCTCTTGACAAGGAAGGGTGCATGGGCTTAGTTCCATGATGTTTAAAGTTGCGGTGCAACAGTTCTTGAATATTGAATGATTCTTTCATTGAAAATTAAATTAAATCATAGCTGAAAATTTCAGAGGAATTCAAATGTGTCTTTCGTGTTGTTGAAAAGATCTTGATGAGCAGGATTTAATGGAATTTATTTGGTAAGGTTTGGATTCAAAATGTGGGGTTTATATTGATTTTTAAGTGATTTCTGCTGCTGAAAATTCAAATAAAATTTTAAAAACCAGGTTTTGGAAGGAAAAATTGGCTGAGAATGTGGTAACACTTGAAGGCTTACTATTCAATTCAAGCATGCTTTCTTCCATATTTGGCTGTTCAAAAAACCGATACATACATTGCAAAATAATGTTCACTTTGTAATGGGTTCACACTTGGGCCAACGACACAGGCCACACTAGTATATGTTAATTAATGTTGGCAAGTTCCCTAATTTACAATGTTAAATGTAGGGTTTTAATTTTTGATACCCATATTCAAACTATCACCTGTTCTTTTTTTTTCTTGGAATTAGCACAAGAAGTGAATTGTGGAACTAACCTTTGGCTAGAACCAAAATTGAAATTAAAACTTTGAGAATTAAATTATTTTTGAAAATGTCAAATTATCTAGAAACTATTTGTTTGAAATGTCGAAATTCAAAGAAAGTACAGAAGAGAGAAAAAACAAAAATTGGTGGAAAGTTAGGAGCTTCTTGCTTTAAGCTAGTATCATTGCAAAGTATGTATCCAATAATTGACAACATTCTATCCTATAATTTGGTGGAACATTATCTCTCCTCATTTTTGCAAAAAGAAATAATAAATATTTATATAAAAAGTCTCATTATGTTAGTGGTTCAAAGTCCAGAGAACCTACCAAAGACGCTGGGTAAAGCAGCCTGGGTAAGGCACCCTCCAAATACATTATGGAATTTCTCCAAGGTTGTTGCCAGTATTGATCAATTATTGCTTTTTTTTTAAATAACTGTTGGGTAGGCTATTTTTTTAAATTTAAGAAATCACACAGGTTATCAATATCAAAAAAAATTGAGTGATACCCAATGATTATGCATAAGGGTAGGTTATCAAATAACCAATTAACAACCATCAGTTAACATGTGGATCATACATTGATTATAATGCTTTTGATTATTAATATTTAAAAATTGATAATCTACCTAGATGATACTCAAGTCATCCAAGTAGGTTATTAGATTTTTTAAATTCAATGCCAGGCAGTTATCAATTTAAATGGTTATCAAACAATGAAGAACCAACTGGTGGGTTATTAATAACCAACTTGATAACCGGGTCAAAACTCGATAACTAACCAGTGGTGATCACACCCATGGTTGGGGTATTCCCCAAAATAAAGGGCCTAGGACAAGGTGATAGCCTTAAGGAGTAGTCACTAACTAGTCTCTCCAAAAATATAAGGCGCCCTCCAAAGACACAAGGAAATGTTTCCAAATGCTTCAAGATGTAAGAGAAAGGGTCAATCTTTCATCCCATTCATTCATTCATCCCGTTTCGGATGATCATCCCCACACCCTCCAGTCATAGCCTACTACTAGCCTCATGACAAAGTACCTCAAATCCCAAAATGGTCTCAAAAGACACAAAGGAAACTGGGTTGGTTGTTCATCCATGATAAAGGTCTAAAAATGATGTCCAAATTATTTTATCTAGCTTTAACTTATATTACTTGTAAAATGAATAAGTATTTATATTACTTATCAGGATTTCAGTATTCAGAACACAAAATTACAACTAAACTGAAGATTATTGCATAATAGAAAAAATGAAAAAATGAAATACCTATCCAACAAGGGGTGTGTCACAATTTGGCCTTGCCATTTACATGAAACCGAATCTTAAGGCAAAAGAAGAACTATGGAAACTCAAATATTTCACCATGCAAAAATATAATCTTCAAAAAAGCCTCTAAAATCTTCAACATATTACAACTTTATAAACTAATCTCAAGTTTCAACACAAGCCACATTATCATCTTTTCAAAAATCCTCATATAAAAATAGACCTAATATTACTACCTAAGGGGCCAAAATCCCTTAAGCTACTGTACTCTAGAATGAATCTAAACATAATATCCTTGCCTTGGTAGGCAAAGCCAACAAATTAACTAGAGTAGTAGATCTTTGATACAAATGAAGTATCAAATCATATGCCAACCCCCCCTTACTTATTTGTAAAGCTTTTAAGTTCACACATTTTAGGCTAAGTATGTTTTTAAAGTTTTCTTTTGGTTAGATGTGTTTGAAGATCACCTATTTATGAGCATAAAATCCAAACTACTTTTAACATTAAGGTGTTCTAGATTCAAGTGAATGCGCATAGTCCTTGCCTACCTACAGTCATGGCCCAATAAATGGAGATTCTCATCCATAAATTTAAAAGAAAGCTGATTTTTCATCCACAGATTCAGAAAATAAAAAGCTGATTTTGTTCAATCAATAAAATAGGTGTGGATGGGCATCCATAAAAGCAAAGAAAAGCTGATTTTTTTCATCCATACAATACAACTACAAAGGAAGCTGGTTTGCTTGTTCATCCATGAAATAGGTACCACTGTGGAGACATACAATAGGTGCCTGTGTAATGCTCATCCATAAATCCAATGGACACTGGTTTATTCATCCATAAAATACACTGAAATCCAATGGAAGCTGACTTGTTAATTCAAAACTTAGGTGTGATGCTCATCCATAAATGCAAAGAACAGCTAATGTGTTCCATCCATAAAATTAGGTACCTGGACACTCATCCACTAAATGCAAAATGAAAAAGCCGTTTTGCTTGTTTTCATCCAACAAATACGTACAAACACTCATCCATAAAATGCAAAATGAGAAATCTGGTTGGATTTTTTCCATCCATAAAATCAGCTACTGATGCTCATTTGTAAAATGCAAAATGAAAAAGCTGGTTGGACTGTTTTCATCCAACAAATGTGTACAGATGCTCATCCATAAAATGCATAGTGAGAAAGATGGTTGTTTTCTATCCATAAAATCAGGTCATAAAATGCAAAATTAGAAGCTGGGTTGCATTTTTTCATCCATAAAATAGGGCACAGATGCTCGTCCATAAAATGAAAAAAGAGAAACCTGGTGTGCTTTTCTTCATCCAAACAAATAGGCACAGATGCTCATCCAAAAAATGCAAAAGGAGAAAGGTGGTGTGCTTGTTTTCATCCATAAAATAGGGCACAGAAGCTCATCCATTAAATGCAAAATAAGAAAGCTGGTATGATTTTTTCCATCCATAAAATAGGGCACAAAATGCTCATCCATAAAATGCCAAATGAGAAAGCTGGGGTGCTTGTTTTCATCCATTAAAAATAGGCACATAGATGCTCATTAATGAAATGCAAAATGAGGAAGCTGGGTTAGCTGGTTTTCATCTATAAAATAGGTCTAGTTTTTTCATCCAGGTTTGTTCATCCAAGCAATGCCAGAATACCATACGCCTGAATAGGAACCATCTCTCTTCCCCTTTCCTTTACACAACAGCAATTGCATCTTTGATCCAAGCAGCAGCAGCATGTTTGGATCCAGTAGCTGTAAGTGACACATTTCATTTCCAATTCTTCATACCTTGCATGATCCATTGTTACATGTATGAAAGAATTGTCATCAATTTATCTGTTTCTCTTTTCTGTTACAGATCTCCCTCCTCTCTCCTTCCCTCCTCTTCTTCTCATGTTTTTCCCTTGCTAGTAGATTCTCTACATCTTTTGGTTGCTCTTTTTGTCTATGTTGTTTTGGTGAATACCAGATTTGGGTCTTCTGTTTAGATGCCTCTGTATGCTTCTTCCTTTGTCCCTCTCTGTTCAGGATGTGTTGGTAGGTAAGTCATATCTCCGTGATGATCTTCTTCTTAACCCTGTTTTTTTTCTTTTCTGTGTGTGTATGTTGGGTGGGTGGGATTTCCTTCCGATTTTGTGGTAAATTGCTGAACTTTAGTCTTGATATCTCTCTTGGTCGAGAATGATAGTGGACCCATTGTGATGTTTACTTCCTTTTGTGTTTGTGAAATTCCTCATTTCCGCGGCATCTGCATTCACATTTTTCCGTTGCACAGTTGGTTGATCTTACAATCACAGTTGCTCGTTTATGTCGTTTATTGAAGCATGCTGAATGATGGATGGTAGTGTGGTAGACATTCTCTTCACTTGGGTTGCTTCATCATTAGATCCACACATCTGTGGAATTGATATCATTTTTGCTCTCTTGAGTTTAATTGCTTGAAGCAGGTGTCCCATTTTCAATTCAGCCCTTTTTTCCACAGCCTCAGTGTCTTCAGTATCAATCACTAGAGCTCTATAGTCATCAACAATATTCTCTGTGCACATGAACTTTAGGGTTAGGTTTGTTGATGATAATGGCATCTGGTGGTCCTCCCATCCTATGCTTCGCATCTGAAGCTGCTGTACTTTTGTGTGCTTGAGTCATTGTTTTTCAACTTGATCTATATTTGTGAACTAGGTTTGTCAAAACATGAAGATGAGCTTTCAATTCATGTAAGTGCTATCATCTCTGTGATTCTCAATTCCTTTCTTCTTGGCCTTCATTCTTCTAATCTCTCATCTCTCTGGCATTCGTCTCAGGTTTGTAAAAATCATAGCTTTTAAAATCCTGATGGTGTTTTGTTTTGCTATTTGGTCACAGCCTTTGGGGCATCCTCAACTAGTCCATTTGGTGGCACACCTGTCTCCTCATCGAATCCTTTTGGGACGAACATGAATCCAGTGGGGATGCCAACAAGCAATCCCTTTGGGGCAGAGGTGGCATTAGGAAGTAGCACTAGTACTCCATTTGGTGGGCAGACAGGAGGAAGCTCTGCCTTTGGAAGTGGGACAGCAGCAACTGCAGCTTTTGGGGCCACTCAACCTTCCACAGGTGAGGCCTCTCTCTTCTCTACCAGTGCTTTTGGCAGCTTATCCCTTGATCCCTGCAATTGGCAGCAATGCTGTTGCATTTGGAGGTGCTAATATTATTCATGTTAGATTTCAGTGTTTTGTGATACTTGTGAACTGGCTCTTGTCATTGTTTTAAACCTGGGAAAGAGTTGTGGATGCAGCTTGTAAAGGAATTTACAATGGTGTAGTTTCCATTTGTAACAATTTATTGGTGCATGCCCATGACTTGTGTGTTTTTTGGAAAGAGAAGTTTTAGTGCCTGAGAGGCTGAGATTCCCCAGTTTCACTTCTGTTTGCAGCAGCTCCTGTATTCATCCATGGTGGGTCAGACACCACCACACAACAACAAGGAAATCCTGTTGGATCACCATCTTTTGGACAGACACAGCCTGCATTTGGATCCAGTCAGCCATTTGGATCAACCACTCCTAGTAGCTGTGGAACATCATCAACATTGCTGTTTGGTTCCAAACATGTCCCAATGTTTGGTGGTGGCACATCAACACTGGCATTTGGTGTGCCTCCAACTCCCACTTTTGGGTCAAATACAGCATTTGGGGCTTTCACACCTAACTTTGGGAGCTCATCAGCAGTCAGGCAGACCACACCTACATTTGGAGGAATCTCCCGACAAGCTCCTACCTTTGGAAGCACTATTCCTTCTACTGTCTTTGGAGCTCAATCTAACACTAGTTTTGGTGCGTACCTTTAGTTGTTTTGGGATTGAAAAGCTGCATTTTTGGGGTGTATCTTTGTGTTTGCATGTTTCTCTTTCTGTGCACCACTTCTTGTCATGACTTTGATTCGGAAATGTGTACTAAAATTTGTGCTCTTGGAATGGATCTGTGTTTTTTTCCACTGAATTCGCAATTCCAACAACTTCCTTGAATGTTCATGGTGCAGGTGTAAGCCCAACCCCAACATTTGGAGGCAGTTTTGGCTCACCACAATTTGGAGGCCCACAACGTGGGGGCAGTCGAACAGCATCATACACAGTCACCAATGACATGGATACTGGAATTGGTGGGCAAGTTGGGAAATTCATGGGTATCTCTGCCATGCCTGCTTACAAGAATAAAAGCCCTGAGGAGTTGAGGTGGGAAGACTACCAAGCAGGTGACAAAGGTACTCAGTGGGGTTTCGTCCAAGAAGATATATGGTATTCCCTGTTTCATCTGCATGGCAATGTGTTTAATGAAGTTGACTGTCATTGATAACGATACAAAAAGCTGCCATAACCTTGAATTCTCCCTGTCAGGTGGCATGGCTCAGCCTTCAGCTACCAACACTTTTGGAACCCAAGCAGGAAGTATATTGGGTGGACTAACTGCTGGCACTGGTCAGATTTCCACTCCAAATCCCTTTGCACCATCCTCAACATCTGGCTTGTTTGCACCCAAGGCTACATTTGTTGGTGCAGCAGTGCCTGCTACATTGGCCTTCGGCACAACATCAACTTCTGGGGCTACTACTCCATCACCTTTTGGAACATCAGCTTCAACCCCTGTTTTTGGACAATCAACCTCAGCCCCCACCTTTAGCATGGGAACTACCTCCTCAATCTTTGGGCAAACTTCCACACCATTCTTCGGATCTTCCACATTTCGATCGTCAACACCTGCATTCAACACCTCCATGTTTAGCAGCTCTACACCAGGATTCAGCTCAACAACTGCCTTTGGTACAGCCTCCCCTCTACCTCAGCTTGTTATTCTGGATCATCAGTGATTGTGTGACACTTTGTTATGAGCACATACACTGTACTGTGTTACCTTCAAAGTGCTGTTGGTGGAGTTTTCTCTGCAATCTCATAGATATTGTTGGAAACACAGCATCAGCAGGTGCTGGTGGTCTGTTTTCAACTCCTGCGAGCTCTCAGACATTTGGAGGAACCTCAGCACCTAATTTTGGCGGAGCATCCGCACCGGCTTTTGGGTCCAACTTATTCAGCAGCAGTATGTCAGGATCCATTTTTGCACAGACAAATCCAACAGGCTTAACCCAGTCCTTGGTATCTCACAACCTCTCATTGCCAACCTGATTTGCAGTTAAAGTTGAAGAGCACAAGTGCCTTTGGTCCATGCAGTAGAAGTTGTGTCAGAAACTCCATCATAGGAGTTGAGTATTTTGTGAAGCCACAGATGAAAGGAGTATGTTGCAGTTTCAAACTCTGTCAGTGACCTTGCGATTTGTTCATGTATATCTAAAGTGGTTTATTCGTCAGAGTTTTATTAGTAGAAGGGCTGATTTTTTTGGGCTTGTTTCTTGCTTGCTTCTTATGGGCTTTGCAGCCCTCCTCAGTGGCTGCCACCTTTGGATCAACTCCAGCAGGCCAGACACCTGCATTTCATTTTTCAAGTTTTCAATCTGCACAGCAAGGTCAGCTGAATTTCTCTGGTTGTTGAGTTCTGTCATTATGAAGAGAGACAAAGCGAGAATAGTTATGAGAGGGCTAGAATTGCAAAAAATGTAGAATCAATTGTCATGTTCTGGGTTTAGGACAATATGTGATGAGGTAGACCGAACTGCATTCACAACACTCACACCTTTTTATGCTAGATGAAGATCTCATTGTGTTCTTGACATTGTATATTGTAGGGTGCCTGTTGTAGTGTCTGATGTCATAATTGGAATGGGAGGTGTAGATGATAATAAATGTGGCTGACTCCTGGAAATTGCTCTGTGATACAAGGGTCTAGTCTATTCAGCAATACACCATCTCCAGCATTCAATCAACAGATTGGGTTTGGCCAGCAACAGTGAGTTTCTTTTTCTTGAGGCTGTGTGCCATATTTCTTGAGATCTTGCTATTTTGGTTCACAAGGCTCTTCCTTATTGCTCTGTAATTGTTCCACAGTAATTGGAGATCTCTGCTGAGTTGGGTTTCTGCACTTTCTGTGATACACTTTAGTTACACTACTTTGCATGTTTGTAATGGTAACTGAGCATGGGCTGGTGTCATGCAAATAATCTGAGAGTCCTGCATGCCACCTGTGCTCTGCTTCTTGCTTGCATTTATTCAGCAAAATTGTGGCATGGACCCTTAAATGTTGCTCACATTTTACAGGCCCACCCAGAATCTGATGATGGCAACATCCACTGTAACTACATCGCCTTCTATGCCGCAAATGTTGATTGGCCAGAGTGCTGTTGCTGGCCCACCTGTACAGTGTGCGATATCAAGTATGCCAGTATGTGACTTCAAAATTCTTTCTATCACACATGGTACTTGTCAAGTGGTATTTTGGTTTCTTCTTCATCTGTTGTCAGTTGTAATCTTGTGTCGGCTTGTTCAGAATGGTCTGGATGTAGCAAATGTTTCTGTAAGGGGGCTACTGATTTCAACAGTGGAGGGAGAAATACCTTGAAGACAAAATTCTGATTTGAGTCTTGTTGAAGCAGGTGTCAGACAAGCTGACACCAGTGAAGATGAATTCTTTGTTGACACCGAGGCACATCACCCAACGAACCAAGGTTCGCATGCATGCAAGGAGATATCATCCTAAGAAAGACAGTCCAAAGGTGAGCATCTTCCTATTACTGGGTATCATGTGAATTGAATTTCAACTATGGGATTCATAGTCTTTATGGGATTGTTGTTCTCATTGCTTCCTATGGTTCAGGATAGCAAATCTTAATAAATCCAGAATCCTTGAAGACCCATTGCACTGGGCTAGTTGGACTAGTGTTGCTGTTTCCATTTCTTTTGTCTAAGCTTGTAGGGTTCTGGGTTCAGCCTTGTGTTGTTCAACTAAGGTATTTCTAAAATCAGCTTCTGCAGCTGCTTCACTCTCTATTTACTATCTCTCAGTTGGATTTGTTGATATGAGTCCTGCTTACATTTGAAAGCCATTTTGAATGTTGTTCTGTTTATGAGCTTTCTGCATTTGAATTCTGCACATTGGAACCTGTGCAGGTTTCATCTTTCAGTGATGGTGAAGAAATGCCTTCTACTCCAACAACAGATTTGCTGTTTGTTCCCCGGGAAAGTCCCCATTGTTTGTTTATTCAGCAACCGGACCAGTCTTTAGCTTCTACAACTATGGCCAATGACACTCCTGATCTTACAGAAATTGCCACACCTACACATAGAAACAGTGGGTACTTTGAATTCAGGGCAGATATTTCATTGTGGTGTGTATTTTGCATTGATTTGTTTTCACTTGCCTCCCTATTTGCTTTCGAAAGGTGAAGTGGAGAATCTCCCAAGTGGATCTTGGTGGATATACTCCTGGAGCATAAAGTGCATGTTATTTGAGGGCAGGAAACATGATTGTGCTGGTTTCATGCAGGTTTGATTTCAGACGAGGAGACAATGGGTGGTAGCTCTACTCCTCCATCTGTTCCAGAAAGTGAGTTTTTCCATTTCTCCTAAAACCCACGCCACCCATGAAGTGATAGGTGACAGATCTTGTAGCAGTTGTAGTGCTTCATTAGTGTGCTGATTTTTTCACCTGAACCCTTCAGGTGTAGATTTCAGTAGCCAGAAGAGACATGATATCATCACAGAAAGGTCTGTGCTCACTGATGACAGATCTCTGTTATTACTTCAAGTCAGAGCAACAGGTTACAAACATTGCCAATGGGTAGTTTTACATAATATTCTCTGAGAAAGGTTTGTGGTCTCTGACAATAGAACTCTGTCCTGATGTCAGGTCCTCCCGACAGCTGGCCAAGCCCAGAAATGAGGGATATACATGTAGTTCAGGAGGCAATCCTGGAGCGTTCCTCAAAGTCAGTTGAAAGGTCGTTTGTGAAGCAGGTTCCTAAGACCAATGGAGTACGGGAAGAACATAACCACAGGGGAACTGGTTACATTTCCATCACTGGTCATCGTGCAGGAGAAGCTGCCATTGCATATGAATATGGTGCTGATGTTGAAGCCTTGATGCCCAAGCTTCGTCACTCCGATTACTTCACAGAGCCACGGATTCAGGAGCTTGCTGCTAAAGAACGTGCAGAGCCAGGCTACTGCAGACGAGTGGTCAACTTTGTTGTGGGACGAAAGGTAGTGTGCATTCTTCTATCTGAACTTCTAACTGGAATTCTTCCTCAAGTGAGATGAAGCTGCTAAGTGTCAATGAATTGCTGGTCCTGCTCCATTGCACCTGCATCCTGGCAATATAGCCTGCTGGGTAGCCCTACCCAACCCTATGGCTACCTAGCAAGTGGTTGGAGCTCAATTGGTGGGAGTTTGTTTCTTTTGAGGATTCAGGAATGGAGGAATATTTGATAAATCACATTACAAAGTGGTTGGAATTTTTTATCCAACTTTTATGCTCCATGTTGCAGGGTTATGGGTCTGTCAAGTTTCTAGGAGAGACAGATGTGCGGCGGCTGGATCTAGAGAGCATTGTCCAGTTCAACAAGTGTGAAGTTGTTGTATACATGGACAAGAGCAAGAAGCCAGCAGTGGGGCAGGGACTGAACAAGCCTGCTGAGGTCACTCTCTCAAATGTAAAATGTGTTGACAAGAAAACAGGGCAGCAATGTTTAGACAGGTCTGATGTTGAGAAGTTCGAGAAGCGTTTGAAGAAGAAGACTGAGGAGCAAGGGGCAGAGTTCATCTCATACCACAGTCTGAAGGGAGAATGGAAATTCCAAGTGAAACATTTTAGTTGGTATGGACTGCAGATTAAAAAATCTGAGGATGACATCCTTGGTAAGGCTCAAGTCTTGGCAGGTATGATGACCACCATGCCAAGATTTTAATTGAAGTGAGGTTGGGCAGTAAGGAGTAAAAAGGTTTGTGTTAACTTACTTTGCACCCAGAGTAAACTCTACTTGAATATTGCACCTCTAGACAGATGAAACCTTCTCTTTCCAGTTGTGGTTGAAGAAAATCACTTGGGATTTTAAGCTCCATTCGTCCTGTATTAAATTGATACATGTCTGATACAAATTATGGTGCTGTATCTATGGCTCAATTAGCTCCAACTAGATAACTCCAAGCAAATGATGACAACAGAAGACATAGTTTCTTGCAAAGTCACTGATGTCATTTCACAGGATCCATGAAGGAGTGAGTTCATCTATCCTTCTGCTCAAGGTCCCTCAGATCTTTAGTGTTTGGTGCAAACTGTTGAAAATGGGGATCATTTGCAAATTGTTGTGAATGGGTTATCAGAGACTAGTCCTGATTGTGTTGGTGCATGTTTTATGCACCCTTTAAAGCATCCTACAGCAACCTAATTGACACACAGGAAGACATGTCTGTAAGGAATTAGACATGGTTTCCTGTAATGTCTTTTGATCTTAATAAGTCAATTCTTCCTTGGCATTTGTCTTTGCATCTTTCACAAACTGCTCTGTTAGACATGACTGAACCCTGGTATTTTTTCTGTTGGCCCTTTTGCACTTTCTTGTTGGGAGTTTCTGAGATGTATCACAACTTAGATCTAGACCCTTTTTGTTAGTGAAGTTCATCTTGGTCTAGTTTCCCCCCTGATTCTCTACAGATACTGAATCCCAGAACTCCAAAAGAGTAGATAACCCTGTACATATATAGAAACAAGGATGGAAATCCATCCACAAAAAGTACTGAGGCATGTCTAAGCAAATGAAAACACATGAAAGGAAAACCAAGATAATTGTGGCAGTAGTATTGAAGTGGAAGATGTAATGTTAAAAAGGCATCTGCTGACACAAATCAGCTAGTGATGGAGGTGCTCTAGTTGGTATGTGTGGAAGAGATAAAGAACTGTGATAAGTGTAGCAACCTGTTGAAGCATTGCAATGGCTTGTGCACGCTAGAGGGCTATTGACATTTGTTGCCTATAATAAGACAAGCATTGAAGTTACCAAGGTGGTTTGTTGATGGTGAACTATTTTAGCATATACACAAGAAGTAAAAAAGGAATCAAAGTGAGGATGGAAACAATTGTAGGTCTTTATGGCAAGGGGAATGAAATCATTGTTTGGAACTCGCTCTATGTAGGATTGAATCTTGTTTTGAATGACAACTATTATTGCATGTGTTGTCATTGTCAAAACACGTTACACCAAATTTGAACGAATTGGATCGGCAATGACAACATTTGCTAATGTTTGAAAACTATTTTTGGTGATGACAACATCCACTCATGTTTGTTTATGGTGAAGGAAAAGGTGAGAAACCTCTTTTTGTACATGAACACCACTCTCCAACATGATGGTTGTAACGATATTTTGAAATGTATCATAGGTTACAGTGTGTTCACTCCCACATGGGTAATTTAACAAATGGATACCCAAATCATCAATGGTATGACCACACTGACATCATCAAAGATGTGGGACCGTAGGATGTGGTATAGCAAAACAAATACAAAGTGTTATAAGAAAATGGGCAAAAGACAAATGAAATGAAAAGGTGTTAGGACAAATTAATAATCAAGCCCTTGTTAAACTTGCACGTGAATGGAGACATGCTCGCATAACATTTGAAGGAACATTTTCTAAAAGCAAAATAAATTCCTACTCATGCAGTTGGTCTATAAAAAAAAATTACATTTAAGGATAAGATTGCACCACTAAACTCTTAAAAGGCAAGACATGTGATTGTATGATCTTAGGTCATACAAATATCCCATAGTGCTACCTAGAAGGGATAAATATCAATTTCTACATGTGCCACCATGTCAAAAAGAATAGGGTGATCATCCTACTAGAAACGAAAAACTAATGCAAGAATTATCAAAATTCAACATCCTAAAAAGGCAAAGGTAACACGTCAAACCACTAAAGGAAGGTGTAACCCCTTTGAAGAAGCAAGAAAGGTAACTTAATGACAAGCCAAATGGCCCAATATGGTGCCAAAAGATCTTGACCCTAATAACTTCTCCATCATAGCTATGGTATAAACATTAAACTTGGTATAACATTGTAAAATACCTAGTGATGAAAATACAATACACTTTAGGTAGCCCAATAGTGGGGCATAACAAAACAAAAACATTGTAAATGTTGTCTGGAGATCTATAAGCATAAGAAGCTTAGCAATCATGTTTAGGTCTTCCTAGAATGCCTCTAATATGAAGGACTCCACAAATGGAAAAAAAACCCCACTAAAGCATCTAGAATATGAAAACTAAATTCAAGTTCAAGAAAACTTGGAGGAAGTGATATAGATTGGTTTAACCCCTATGGAGACTAGACTACACACTTCACTAGCTACACTAAAAGTCCTACTGCTCAAATTCTTCCTATGATCACAAAAACACAAATACCACGTCCAAAGCAAAACGAACTATGTGCATAGCATTCACCAACAAAGGAAAAATACAAATAAGATGGGCTGCTACACGTAAGACAAAAATTGTAAAGATGAGTTAATGCAAATAACACTCCTCCTAAAGGATCCCCCTATCGTGTACCATATTCGAATGAAATGACTGTTAAATCCCCATGTTTAAAAGCCTCTAAGAAATAGAATGGAGATGGGCGTGTCTAAAACTAATGAACAAATGGGAAAAACTAATCCAAGGTGTCGATACAAAACCACAATTCCTGAAACCACTCTGAATGTAAATTCAACATAACTTTAACCCCATGAACCATGATTTCACATTTGTTTGGTGTTGCCACTAGTATGGATTAAAATGTTTTGCAAATGTATCCTTGAATTGAATAGCTAATGTGTGGGTGACTAACTAATAAATCACTTTTCTAGTCGTGATGGGTTGAATGCTTTCAGCTTGTTTCTCCAAAGCCAATAATCACGATGCAACAAATAAGCATGATACTAATGGAGGAACATGATCACAAGCGATGTGCCTACATATTTCAAAAATCAAAGCCATCAATAGAATCATCAAGGATAAAAAAATCCCACAAAATCTCATACACCATACCCAAAAGACTAATGGATGAAAGACATGGTGAACACATCAAAACATAAATGTTAGCTTTTCTATCCAAAATAAGATTCGTCTTTGGATGAAAATGGCGAAGGGCTGTAATGGTCTCAACTGATGGAGCCATAAGAATGTTAAAGGCCGATGCATGCATTACATAAACATATTCCCTTACATGCACAAGTGCCCATGTGCAATGTAATTGTGTTAATGGAGGTGGAATAAGATTTAGTGCCATCTCTAAAGATCTTTGGGAAGTTAATGCATGTGCTATAATTATATGTTCTTGTAATGTCTCCTAGTCCCTTGCCATGTATCGATGCAAATAGGCATGAATCTCTTAGTGGCCATTCTCACCACCCCGTGACAAAAATGATAAACATTTAGAATGGAAGAGTAAAAATGCATGCCCCCATATGTTTACCACAGAATGGGGGCATGGTAAGGTTAAGTAACTTAGGTTGCTTAACATAGGTAGCTAATTTAGCTAGGTTAAATTAAGTTGATTTTTGGCTATGCTAGCTACATGGTGTAAATTAAATAGACTTTTGGTCATGAGCAATGATTCATAGCTTGTTTATGAATTTTTGACACATGTCATCCATCCATCTAGGCGTCTTTTGTGACATTTAGTTGAATAAAACAACTAAATTGAGATGGCATGAACTTTACATGTCATACCAAAGTTAATGATGACATGGAATTTCATTACTATAGTTTTTAAACTATATTAAAATCTTAGTCATTAAAATGATTTGGCTTTGCAACTAAACATCCTTTACGACTAAATGGGTGAAATGACATGGGTTTAACAATTCACTAGTCATTTGTTGCATATGTCCTTCTTGATTAATATGTAGTTGTACATGTTAATCACAAAACCCAAAATGTGTTGTTTTGCTCACAAGGCTCATACACATGGATCTCTTGCACTTTGGCCACACAATCACGCCTATATATTTGGCTCAACTGTCAATAACTAGTTACAACTATGAACTACATTTTGGACAAAATTATCCAAGGACAACCATACAATTGGAATAGTGCAAAACTTTATGAAACATACAAATGTTTTTGCAAATAACCCCATGTAAACTAGTTCCTACATCACTCAACTTTAAAATGTGTTATTATCATCCCCACCCATATATTTATTTACATATTTACCCTTCCACTTTCCTACCCACCAACACTTTAAGTAAGTACTTACTAAACCCCACCTACATGGCTACACCTACCTACATGGTTGCCACCCCAATGAACCCCCAATGGTTGAAAATGATGAAGAAAGAATAAAATGAAAGTATTGCATGGAACTTGGTCTTGTTCATTTAAGCAAATAATTAAGGGCACAATTAAAGTATTTGTCACCACCTATATAAAGGTATTATAAATAGACATTAGTTTTAAACATCATGTTTTAATGTCTTTTAAAGGTATTATATAAACTTAAAAAAATATAAAATATCTAAACCCCTTTAATTATAGGTCGTGTTCCAAAAGTGTTTTCCATGATCAGCTATTGTAAACCCAACACATATGTCCATATTCCTCCGGTTTAGTTTAAGCGCATTTAATGGATGTTGTATTCAAGTTCATCAAGCAATTAAACCTAAATTAAACAATTTAATTTGTTTATTTTAATGGTGTACTTAAACAATGTGGATTAAATTTAACTATATTATGTTTTTATAATTATTTATGTTATTTAACACTAGGGTTTTAGAATTTTGGGTTATGGAAGCAACAAAAATTTATGATTTTTTGCACCTTTTAAACATAATTAAAATCAGACCTAATATGGATTTGGGGGGAAAATTGGCATTTGCACATATATGCCATAATACCACTACAACAAAAGGTGTCATTATACATTAAATGATTTCATTGGATTTTGAATGAATTCAATGGTTGTAATGAATGAGACTTAGTGAGGAAGTAGTGAATTTATTAGTTTAATGAATGGGGACTAGTAAATTACACCCACATTTTGTAGTAGTGTACACATTCCTTTTTGTTTTTTTTCTCTCAAGGATAGTGGAAAAAGGTTCACGTTGATAGACCAAACAAATAGGTAAAAAACACACCATGGCTTCCATTCATTTATTTGTTTCACTTAGTTAGGGCTCCAAATTACAGCTTAATTAGTGCTTACAATTTTTGCACATGTGTAAATGGTCATATAATTATGAGGATGTTTAGAATTTACCATTGTAATTATTTAAGATTTAGGGCTTAATGCTTATTTGTAATGGTATCCATGTTCTATTTAAGCTTGAGGTTTCATTTAATTTGTGTTTGAATATTTGGTTTCAATAATGGTTACTTGTATTTTTTTTAAGGTCATGTATACTTAGTTGTTTAAAATTATCACAGTTCATGGCATTCACCATTATTGGAATTATTAAGGGTTTACTGTTTATTTGTTTAATGACATCCATGTTGATATATCCATGAATGTGTTTTCATTTAGGGCCAAAACCCCATTGAACATTAATGGTTGATTGGTGCGATTAGACCTTGATTTTATTTCCAATCAATCTTGGAAATAAAAATCAGACCAAATATTGTTATAAGGTTTCCAATTCAATTAGTTATTGTTTTATTCATGGGAATGATATTACCATTATGGTCTGAGGACTTGTGAATAAAACATGGCAGAGCCAAACAATTCGCCTGTTATTTCCCCATGAATTGTAAAACTATGAACCCTATGAAATTTTAGGAATGGGTTCTCTTCACCTCCCTTTGCCTTTTCAAACTTTTGTTTCTTTTCTAAATTGTCCAGCTGTTGATTTCCCATCTTTGGGCTTCTTCCAGCATTTGTCTTCAGAGTGCCCCAATCCTGTACAGAAGGTACATTTGATACCATAGTTTTCTGTCCTGTGCGGCATATTGCACTTTGCACATTTTGGCCGTGCTTCATTTAGCCTCGGATAGGCAGTGGCCATATGGTCCCCACCCTTACAGAGCTGGCATCCTCCAAAGACAGTGGAAAAGGATGATGATGCTGGATCATGCGAATTCCCTTTAAAGAAATTAATGAGTGTGTTGTTCAACGCAGAAACCTGCTTTTCCACATTGCTCTCCGACGTCTCTTCTTCCTGCTCCTTTCGAAGAAGCTCATACGGTGTTTCCCCGAGTTCACCCAGAACTCTTTCTACCTCCATTGTAGTTCCAACCAATTCTTCGATGTCTGCAAATGTCCTCACCACACACAGCTTTCGGATCTCTGGCCTTAGTCTGGCCAGGAATCTCCTCTTCTGCTCTACATCTTGTATTTTGCCCTTCCGAAACAACTTATCTAGTTGTTCAAAATATTTCTGAACCCTTTATTTGGGTTCTTGTTTGATGGCATCCATCTTCATTCGGATGTCATCAGCATCTACATTCCCGTACTTCTGCACGATCAGCGTTTTCATCTCATTCCAATCGGCAAGCACCGGCTGTAGCTTCTTGAATCATTCTTTGGTTCGACGACGCAAATTCAACTTGGCGATCTTGAACAGCTTATCCGCATTGAAGTCTCACACCTCGGCAACCATTGTGAGCCGCTCCGCCTAATCATTCACATCTTCATGGTCCCGTCCCCAGAACAACTCATCCATTCCCTGAGGACTTGTCATCTTACAGGAGTTTAGCAACAACAGAAACAAAATGCAGCACTCTTCACCACACACATTTCCTCAAATCACAAATTGAAAAAAAACAAAATTGATCAGCTTCTCAGCTTCTGCAGTTCAATTCTCATTCTTGAAAGAAAAACAGCTGTTGTTCGAGTCATCCATCAAACTCAAACTGAGCGCCCTCAACTACTGGTATCAAAGGTTCAAGACTCGATGGAAAAATAGAAAAACATTGCTCATCTGTGGATTCCTGCTGGAATTGCCACTTCGATTCTGAATCGCGCCACACCCGCCAGCTTATAAGGCAAGACCTCGATCCAGTATGCTCCACACGGACAATACGATTTCCAACCTAGAACAGATCCTCCACACCAGGAATGTAGAATCTGGGAAAATGGTTTGGCGATACATGAGATTTGGGAATCTAAAGGTCTCCCAACCTCGGCACACTACGCTGCCTTTCAACGAAAATGGGAGTTACTCTACGCAAGGTATGAGACATAGTAGTACTTCGTCTGTAGTTGTGAGATGGATACCCATCCGTTTGCTCCATTCCTTACTCTTAATCAAACTTCAGCTTGTGTGTGAAATCCACTGAGAGCAATTTCTACAGCTATGTCTCCTACGCAAGCGACTTCTGGATCTATGCCTACAAGCGTTACTACCCCAAAACCTAGGAAGCGCAGGACCACAGCTCCTCTCTGTGGTCCACCTTGAGTAGTATAATAGTCAAACCTATTAACAATTCGTTGTGCAAGAATGTCTTGAGTTAGATCTTCTGCTCCTACCTCATTTGCTTTAGACGAAAACATGATACATTCTACCTAAATCTCTACAGGTTCTACCGAAACTGTCGAACTAGCTCTAATACCAAAAAAAGAGGGTTTGAAATCACACAATACACTAATTGCCTACATGACCCCAAACGTCCATGTTTTCTTGATTTTTTTCACCTAGTTCAGACCTCTACTCTTCCACAACACATTAACTGCCTACTGACTCTTTTAGATGCACATTACAAGATCAGAGATGTACAAGTGCTTTGCTTCCACACAACAACAGGGCAGATTTCACATCATCCATCCCCTGCCTCGCCCATTCACACAAATGCCAACAAAGGAAACTCTTTCATCACAAACTATATACATTGCCCGAAAGCACAAGCTTGATTTCCATCAAATGTTCACAAAACCAGATTCCCAGTGCTGTCTATTCTCTCTCTCTCGAATTCCTCTATAGCAGCTTCGCCATGTACTAGGCGCAGCGAAAAGTTCTAGCATTCAGCCAAGCTCTCCTAGCTAACAGAACCTCTCATCATTATGTTTTTCAAAGATCCTAATCCTCTGCCTCTCAAATCTCTAAAAAGCAGCTGATCATGCTGCCAAAATTATCTTCCTTACCAAAATCAAACTTCTTGATTTTTTTCACTGAGCAACAAAAACTATCCATTCCTCCCACTTTTCTCACTACTATCCCTCCCATTCTACCTTCCTATCCTCCCGAATCTTTCCTCGTCGTTTTTGGAGCCACGATTTTTCTAGTAGACATCCGTTAGCTTCCTCTTAAAGCCTCTCGAAAATCCTCTTACTCCGTTTTGCCCAGCTCCCATCGTTCGCCGCCAGTACTTGCTCCTCCTCATCAATTCGGCTCCATACCTCCTTATTATTTCCAACCGCCAATTTTCCTGAACCACTCAACACACACCAACAAAGACCAAATAACCCATGCAACTCCATGCAGTACTAATGGGGCGCCGCAATAAGATGACGGCTAATAAGGCAATCTACACCTCAAGATCAACCAGCGTTTAGATTTGCACGACGACCTAATTTCGCATTACAATAAGGCAATAACACAATATATGTTACAAGATGATTCAAACATAACTTTATTTTAATAATGTATGAAAACAAAGGTTATGATAATAAATCATACCCAAAATTGGTGTTGAACAAATTGAAGGTAAAGGGAGGTCCTATTTCTATTTATACCTCATCAGGGACTTAATTCATTAAAAACCTATGTGCACCGACCAAAAAAATTTCTTAAGAAGTCTCCTATTTCAAAAAAGTTTCAATATAAGTTTTCATGTGTGCATCAAACAGAGAAATATTTTGAGAAGCTTCCTAAATAATAATGAACTAAGAATTAATTAAAAGTTAATAATGATGCAAACGATGATGTAAATAATTATGTTGGTGTAAACAATGATGTAAGTGATGATGCAGATGACTATGTGAATGTAAACGATGATGTAAGTGATTATATTGGTGCAAGCAATGATGCAAATAATGGGTGATGGTGGTGTTCGTGACATGTGTATATATGTTTAACATTTGGTTTATAAATTCATTTGAGTCCATGTAAACAAAATTTTGGTTTTTTACTAAAACAACTTTCGACCTTTTGCACTATGCTCGTAGTGCATGGATTATATATATATATATATAGGTGGGGGTACATAATCCAAAATCCCAATATAAAAAATGAAATTAGGTTATGACACCAATGTAACCCTAAATCTTTTATATTTTCCAAATCGTACATTTTTAAATAAAAATAAACACACCACTAACATCATAACCTTTGAAAATAAGGGGGTTTATCACTTCCAAACTTTGAAATTTTATAAACACAAAACAAATAAACCATGAAATCCAAAATCAAACTTTCCATATTATTCAAATGGTGAATAATTAAGGAAAATTAAATAAACCATGACAATCAAAACCTTCAAAAATAGGGGGTAGGTCATTTCAAAATCCTAAAATAAAAAGTGAAATTAAGTTGAAACACTCATGTAATTCTAAAATTTTAAACCTTTTTTATTTTTTCAAACTTTATATTTAAAAAAAATGTTAACCATTAACTCTAAAGTCAAACCTTTCATATCTTCTAAATGGTGAACAATTAGGGAAAAATAAACACACCATGATAATCAAACCTTTGAAACAAATGGTGAACAATTAGGGAGAAAATAAACACACCATGACAATTAGAACCTTTGAAATTAACAGGTAGGTCATCATAAAATCTCAAAATAAAGAATGAAATTAACGTGAAACATTTGTGTAATTTAAAACCTAAACCCCTAAACCCATCTTTTTGCCCCATTCCTTTCCACCTTCTTATTGCGATTTTATGTCTTTGACATTTGCTCAAAATTTTCTTTCCAGCCCTATTTTGTACCCATTTTTTTTCCCAATTGGTTTTTTCATTTTTTTTGTCAGGTCTCCATTGCCCCTTATACTAACTTTTCCCCCTGGTTTTCTCTCAGCCTTTATGCCACAATGTCTACCTTTTTTTTTAACCCCATTCTTTACCTCCCCTTAAACCACATCTTTTGCCAGATCCTCCTCCTTGGATTTTGCTTGTTTTTTCACCCCATTACACTCCACCTTTTTACGCCGACTTTACATGGGGTTTTTTGAAAGAAAATTGATTTTTTAAAAAACCCTTTAGGAATTAATAACTTGTATTCATAGTTTTGACGGCATATTAATAAAAAAATTAAAGTGAATGTTGTAAATTGCAAGTTATTACAAAAAGTGAAAGAGACATGCACAATAAAAACTACAAACACAAAGTACGAAGTACAAAATCCCTGATCGTAACCTTAATATGTTAAGAGGGTATAAATGTAAATACTAGAAAGGTATTTGAGTTTTTGGGAAATATCCTTTCCATTTATTTTCCTTTGAATTGATATGGTTACAACTATTTGAATTTCTAAAAGTTCTAATTATGAAGTCAGGGTGGGTATCAACTTTTTAAAATGCCCGAATATGAGGTGAGGTCAATTATTCAAAATCTCAACACTTGATGAATATATATATATGTGAAATAAAACTTGGTTAATATTCAGTGCACCTTCAAATACACACCCAACATTAGTTTAATTATGGATTTCATGTTTAAATGAAAATACATATCATTAGAAATAAAATTTCAAAAAAAATCAATGTGAAATTGATAATAACTTTGAATAAACATACTATAGGTTGCATTGTGACCAACACATTGTGTATGTCAACATTTAAGATTATTAATCATTTAACACCTTCTAGTTTAAAAAAACAAAAAAAATTCATGTTTTAACAATAGTTACACTTTGTGCCACACTTTATTCATTATTTTCCAATGCACCAAACATTTCATCTTCATTATTCAAAAAAGAAATTCAATTTGCACTTGAAACATCAAAAGTGTTCATGGGTTGAAAGTTGAATAAAAAATCTTATATGATTCCATGCCATTTTATGATTAAAAAAGTTGAATGATATTTAGCAAAAAACGTTTTGATTTTACACATTGAAGAAATTCCTTGTATTGATGAAAAAAAATCTCAAAGTTTATAAGGATAATGACATGCATTATTTAATTAAATCATGTTCATAAAATAAAAAACAATTTTTTCACATTCAATATTAAAAAAGAAGAAGCAAAAACAAGGACAAATCACAAATTTAAAATAAAATAAAACTATAACATGAATGCATGAAATCAAATTTGATGGATCAAATCAAATTATAACATGACAACATGATTAATCAAAAGGAATTTTTTCAATTGAAAAACAAAAACAAAGCAAGAGGAAACAAAGAAGGGCAATAAAAAAAGAACACAAAAATTAACATAGAATATTTTTTGCAATAAGATAAAAATAAGGTAAAAAATAAGAAGAAGGCGACATAAGAACATCAATTATTTAAAAAAATGATCAAAATGAAAGAAAATGAAAGATCAACACCACAAGATAATGATGATTTAAAAGATGAAAGAAAAATAAATAACATGAAAACATAGAAACAAATAAAAACAAGATCAAGGATTTGAAAATAAAATGACAACAACAATCAAAAGGTCAAAAAAAAATTTACTTAAAAAGGGAAATGAATTGATCAATAGGGTGAATGTGAAGACTACTAAAATGTGTAAAATTAAAACATGGAATGAAAACAAAAGATAAAAGGGAGGCAAAATGCCATATACATAAGCATGAACATCAAGAGGTTTAAAAGCAAAGATGAGTCAAAAGTGAAAAGTTGAAAAAATATATTTGAAAAAATTAGCAAATAGCAAATGAAAAGCAAA
>Ga0209208_10002363_pt1 | contig 27028 bp, 26 predicted proteins | sample S1TSphfallax_3_FD_187694 | JGI IMG/M metagenome (GOLD analysis project Ga0209208, IMG submission 187694) | Host-associated microbial communities from peat moss isolated from Minnesota, USA - S1T2_Fd - Sphagnum fallax MG (SPAdes) (version 2) | ecosystem: Host-associated > Plants > Peat moss >...
TCAGAGATCAGAGAGATCATGGCAATTTCTAAGAATGTGCTTTTCAAAGATGTTGTTGCAGTAACAAACACAATCTGAACGCATCTTCTTCTTCAATGCTATAGCATCTGTTCTTGGATCTTTTTCAGAGATCAGAGAGATCATGGCAATTTTTAAGAATGTGTTTTTCAAAGATGTTGCTGCTACAACAAACACAGATCTGAATGCATCTTCTTCTTCAATGCTATAGCATCTGTTCTTAGTTTTTTTTCAGAGATCAGAGAGATCTTGGCAATTTCTAAGAATGTGTTCTTGGATCTTTTTCAAAGATCAGAGAGATCATAGCAATTTTTAAGAATGTGTTTTCCAAAAATGTTGCTGCTGCAACAGACACAGATCTTCTTCATCAGCCATTAGTGCAGGATTGGAAGTGGCATTTGGTTTTGCAGCTCTTACTTTGATTCTTACATTCTGGAGGTCAGCAAATCTCTTGAATGTGCCATTGGCATCTAAAGTTATGAATTGAAAGACAGAAAGAAATACAAAAGGGATTTGAATGTGGTCTCATTAAACATTGCTCTGCTCTGATGTGAAGCATTTGTCTGTCTCTTGGAGCTTTTTCAGAGATCATAGACATCATGGCAATTTCTTCAGAGATCAGAGACATCATGGCAATTTCCCAACTGGCCTAACTGCCACCAGTTCTGCCGTAATGTTAAAACGCAGAACGACTTGCTTTCCAACAGTAAAACGAATCGAGGAGATATCAAGGTTGGAGTTCTTATTGCAGAATATAGGTCTACTGAATGCACACTACGCTGTGGCACCCACTCCCTAAGCCAGTCTGTGTGTAAAAGGTTTGGTCAGTTTTTTTCCCTTGGGACAATCTGACCAAGGACTTCTGATAAAAGATGTTCTTGGCTCTAAGAATTGGAGGTGCTCATTCCATCCTTAGAAGAAATTAGGGTTTCCAATTGACTACCCACCCCAGCAGGAGGCCATTTTCTAGTAGGCTTCCATGCTGTGAAAGGATCCTAAGAAAATCGGGTTCACTTACGCTCTTGCTACGGACGCGAAGGAAAACCCAAAGCTCCAGATCCGAGCTCTCTTTCGCTCTCTCTCTCAATCTCTGTGTCTGTGAAGAAGATCTCGTGTTAGAGATCATGCTTGGATAGTTACTGAAAAGCTTCAGAGATTTTTTCGAGGTCTGAAAAAATCGCAAGTTTTGTAGCAAGAAATATTTTGAACCACTTTGATCTATCACTCAAGAGCTTCCTCCTCCTCCTCCTTCTTCAAGCTCTGATGGGTTCACTAAGATGGGTTCTTTGAGAGCTTCGTCTTGTGATGATATGTTTGTTGCTGCTGTGGTAGAGGGAGTTTTACAATTTGAGGGCTCTTGTGTGTAAACTCTTCTGGAAAGAATTGAGTTTTGCTATGAAGTTGGAGGTTTTTTTTTCCCCCTTTTCAGAGTTTTTAGAAGCTTTGTTGTCATCTCTTCTTCTTCTTCTTTCTTCTTTCTTTCCCTCTCTCTTTCTCTCTGTGTCTCTCTGTCTGTGTTCGTCAAGAATCCGTGTTCGTCAGGAATCCGCGCAGCAGCAGTGAAGAGGAGGAGGAGATCGAAATCTGAAAGCATCTGCTGCAAAGAGATAGCAGCTTGGCTGAGAATCTGAAAGCATCACCCAATACTCGACAGATTAATATTGATCTACTCCTGTAAGCTTCTGATGCATCATCAACCCCTTTACAGCCATATCAACCCTTCCCCAAAATCACGCACCTCTCTCTCTCTCTCTCTGTTCATCAGGAATCCGCGCTGCTGTTGCTCTCTCTCTCTATCTGTGTTCGTCAGGAATCCGCGCTGCTGCTTTCTTTCTCTTTCTCTTTCTCATCAATGCAGGATTCAGTGCAGGATTGGAAAATCCGCGCTGCTCTCTCTCTCTCTCTCTCTGTTCGTCAGGAATCCGCGCTGTTGCTCTTTCTCTCATTAGTGCAAGAATGTGTTTTTCAAAGATGTTGCTACTGCAACAGACACAGATCGCGGCTCTAATTGTTCTAACCGTCCCCAAAACGTGTGAAGTAAATGAAAAGATAAGTAAAAGACGGACAGACAGACAAACAGATACACACACACCATGTTTGTAATTATATATAGGATACTCTGCACCTCTCCATGGGGTCCACATTCAAATGACTTTTTGTTCCGAGACTCCCAATGGGAGTCTCGAAATTGCCCAAGTTGGGACTCTTGCAACTTTGGAGCCCCATAACTTTGCGAGCAAACTTCGGATCGAGATGCGGTTAAAAGCAAAGTTGTAGCCCTTGTCAAAAGATTTTCAACGATATGTCACACGCTGTCTGCAAACAAGTAAATTGGGTCGATTCTCGACTTTTTCTGATCGGGAGTCAAATTGTCAATTTGACTCTCAGCCCTTCTTTTGGCCATAACTTGTGTTTTAGATGTCCAAATGAGTAATGCAAGCCCATTTTCAACATCTACGTTCCAAGAGCTTTCCGATGATATAAAAAACGGCCCAAGGCATTGAGTTTTGACCCCTGAAATCACTCTCTGAAGTTTTAAGAGTCCACCAAGACACCATCTCCCAAAGTGAGGGGTTGCTTTGGTAGTGTGAGGGTTCATTCCCTCACACTTTCCTACACTCTTGGGAGTATGTGATGTGACTCTTGGGTTTTCTCTTGGCCTGCACCCTTGCAACCCCTTAACCTTGATCGTGCGCCCAAAGTTAGGGTTGTGACAATTGGGATTTAACACCTATGAAAAAAACATCATTAAATTTATCAAGGAGCTTAAAGAAACATGTATATGATGTGATACACATTTTCATGTCATCTTGCCCTATTTTCAATCCACCTCACGTGTGAGATACAATGGCCTTTAATGATCATGTGTTTATACCTTAGCCTATTTATGACAAAGATGAGTAAGTTAATGAATAATGGAAAAAAAGGATAACAATCAAGATGAAACACCTTTGGCTGGTCTTAATGCAGATGTGGAGGAAATTGGCTTTGGTGTCTTTTCATAAACAATTCTGAAATCAAATCCATTATGATCATCTATTAATGGCTTCATATGCTCAATATTCACTTCACCTATTGCTAATGTGATGCCCATGTAAACACCATTTAACATTCCAAACAAATCAACATCATTATAAACACCTCCAATGTAAACACATGAAAACCAATTCATGTAAGTAATTTTTCAGCTCCCATGGAAGACATTCTTGGTGAAAATGACAACAATGATACTTCATTTGAATGCTTGTGTGAAGGTTGTACCACCTCCTTTATTCAATCGCCTACAATCTACACTATTTTTAATATGTTTAGTTGCGAGTATTTACACTTGTTTTTATTTTACACATGTCCATGATTGTCCTTATAATTGTTTTCCTTTTTTGTCATCGATTCCTCTTCAAGAAATGTTAGAATATTTTTAGTTTTTAATTCTTCTTGAAAATTTAACAAATTATGTAGCATCATGCAACATGTCATGAAGTTTGGAATGATGGCAACATCCATTTTAGTTTTCCTTTTAATCTCACGAAAAGTAAACTTCAAAATATCAAAACCCTTTTTTATAAGTGTTTCCTATTGTATAATCATTTAAGGAGATTCATGTCACCTTTTCTATTTGGAGTCATCAACCATGATAGAAGAAGGTAGCCATTGTCTCCTAGGACATAAGGTGGTATGTATTCTTTGTAATCCATTATGTTTGGATCAAAAAGGTTATGATATTGTGCTTGTGCATAAAAACCATATTTATGCAAGACACGTGAATTGTTAACTAAACCTAGTAGACCTACATAAATGTATGTGAAATTTTTTCTATGGTTGTATACAACTTGCACTACTATGTTATAACCTATTGTTTTGTGATAGAAGTAGTTTTCACAAAATGGACCAAATGGTTTAAATATTGATATGTGCATTCCATCAATGGTGCCTTGCACATACGATAGGCCACACCAACTTTTGAAACCATTCATGATTTCTTGCATCTTTTCCCCAAAAGGCCATCATATCAATATACAAAAACAAAGTTGATTACACATATGAATTTTCTCACAAGCAAACCCATAGTTGATTTTCCAACTACAAAAAGTTCACTACACAAGTAGATAACATCCATGGGCCAACTTATATATGACACAAGCTACCCAAACTTCCACATGAATTAATTATGTATACCTTGTATTATTATTTTTGCATCAAAGGTCATAGTTGATTGGCAATGTGTTTCATCATGCAAAAATTGTGTTTCCAATGATGATCATCAAACTTCCACAACACAAAAATCGAATCCCCATGCTTTAAATAATTATTGAATCCTAATTGTAGATTTGTCATGTGAATGTGAAAGCAAATTGATGTGTACATGACTTGTGCATTGATCTTACAATTGTCATTAACTTCATTATTTTCAGTAATAAGTGAATCATCATTTGCACTCCAAATTAATCACATGACATGCATGAAATACACAAGAATACCAACATAGATCACAAGTTCTTATTCTGGCACCATGGAAATGACATTGTGGTTCAATTGCAATGGATAATACAATTCAATTCCTATTGTGAAAGCACAATGAGATGAAAATCTATGGGTAAAAGATGAAACAAATTTTGAGGCCAGAAATAATAAGGAGTTAACATTCCTTTACAATGGTGTGGACAAAGGGAAATTATGATTTTATGTTTTTGCTATTAGTAGTGATGTTAATAAAAAACTAACACTAGGTGTGGACACAAGTGTGCTTATTTTATATAATTTAATGTTTATTTAACACTTGAGTAAAAATAACCCTAAACAAACATTAAGCTTGATTTAATATTAAGAAATAGATAACATCATGTGTGCACTAGCTTTTAGTTTGGTATCAAAATCAAAATATTGTAACACCTTTACCATTTCAATAAAAAAAATTGTGGAATAATGAACTAAATTTGAAATCTTAACTTTGGCACTTGGTTTTTTAATTCTGAAATTTTTAGCAAGTAATGATTATAAAAAACAAAAAACAAAAAGTTGTCAATGTTATGGAACAATCTAATGTGTGTAGACTGCCTTTGTTTTAAGTGTCATTCATGGAAGGTATGTGGTTCAAAACTTTAGTAACACAACTTTTGATTTTATTAAGATTTTGGCACAATAATAAATAATATTTCAAAAGTTCAACAGAATAAAAAAAATTGAAAATTTATGCCAAAATGGTAAAGGTTACTATGGTAGATTAGTGTGGTATTCATCATCACCATTTGACTGGGTACTAGGTAACCCTAAACCTAAACCCAAACCCTACTTCCAATGAAAAGATAAGTTTGTGGGTGACCCAAGGAGACACATAGTTAGGGTTTACAGGTTATTACAGCCTAATAATAGGCCCAATCAAAATGTAACCTGCAACCCTAATCTTTGAATATGCACCAAGAGAGAGAGGTATCTCATTGGGGTCTGAAGGGCAGGTTGTAAAAGGAGAGAGGTGCACTAGGCACACCCCCCAAAAAAATGGAAAAAAAGAATGAAAGAGGAAAAAGGAAAAACACAAAGAGGCTGAATATGAGCAAAGCGAGATTACATAAAAGGGCGGGGGAGGGGGAGTGGGGGATTGGGAGAGCACCTTTACATCCATTCCATTTTTGGACGTGATAATTTATATATCTTGAGTCACACGTTTTGTCATAGTTTGTCACAAATCTCATCCATTTAAAATGGATGAGATCGACTATTGCTGTCTCATGCCCTGGTCGGTGCGCGCAACGCGATAGGCTGTTTTTCAGTTTCCCTCTTCTCCCCCTTTTTCCAACACCCGCTGCTTTCTTCCTTTCTTGCTTGCTTGCTTGCTTTGCTTTGCTTGCTTCCTTTTTCCTCTCGCGTCTTTTTCTTTTCTGTCGTTGCTTCCCCCATTGCTTGCTATCAGAATTCCAGCGGCGGGATTGTTTGTTTGTTTGTTTACCACTCACTCCGTCCATCGTCTGTTGTTGTTTGCCATCGTTGGTTGTGTGTGTCTGTCGTAGCGGATGGTGGTAGCGGTGGAAAAGAAAGAGAGGCAGAATGAACATGAGACAAGTACGAGGTGAAAAAGATTGCAGTATTGCTTTTTCGGTTGGCTTAGAAAGCAGTAGCAGCTGAGAAAGAGAGAGAGAGCGAAACCTTTTGGAGTGGTTGGTTGGTGCATGGACCAGGAAGCAATAGACGGATGCGAAAGTGTGGACGAAATTTCTAGCCGATGCAGGTAACTGTTGAAGGTCGAGAGGTTGATGGGTTGTTTTTATCTTTTCTTGTTGAGGATTTGTTGTGGAGAGTAGTGAAAGGGTTGTCCTGTATTGGGTTGTTTTTACTTTAGTAGTATAAAGCGCACGGAGAGAGAAGACTTGAGTTTGGATAGAGAAGAGGTACATGAGAGAGCTTCGTAGCGTCTCAAGAAGCCGCGCCTTGAAAACGTAAGGGAGTTTCTGACTGAGGGTTTATGAAGCAAGAATGATAAAAGAAGGGAAGAAATGCAACAGACGTTGTCTCAGCAGCAACTGAAATGCTATGGACGGCGGAACCGTAGTAAGCCGAAGGTGGGTGCTGGCGGTGGCGGCAATCAGCATGTTTATCCAGGCAGTGTTGAGGAAGTAGGAAGACCTGCTGCTGCACAGGTTGAGAAAGAAGAAACTGATTCTGCTTCGCTAGCCAAGCTCCCGGAGGAGGTCAAGCTCTCGGGTCAGCTGAGCACTCCAGAGGCAGGGTGGGGAAGGTCGAGAAAATCCACGGCAGCGACTGAAGAGGAGGTGACACCAAAGAGCGATGTGGTCAAGAAACAGATGCCAACAACACGAAGGAATTCAGCAATCAAATCTCTGGCTGGTCATGGCAGGGAGGCCACCGGAGTGGAGCCACCAGGAAAAGAAGTCTCAATCTCACCGGGTGTATTTTCAAACACCCCTGAGAAGGAAGGGAGTGAGGAGCTGGTGAGCGTCAGCATCAAATGCATTTCCAGCAATGGCAGCCTGGAGCAACGTGGAAAGAAAAAAAGGGTGGTGGCGGGGGGCCTAGGCTCTGCAGGGACACGAAAGACTCGTGCTCAGATTGCAAGGGATGAAGCTCAGCATATGGCTGCTGGAGAGCAGCCAGGCCTTGAGAACAATGGTGTGGCTATTACAAGCACCACAATTGCAGCAGCAAGGCACATCCAAGAAACACTGGAGAGGTGTAAGAGAGAAGATCAGATTCTCACAAAGGTTGATGAGATTTGGAGCAAACGAGAGGTACTTTCCTCTGCCTACTGTTTCCTACCTTGTAGGTTTCTGTCAGCATTCTAGGTGCCTACTTTTTGAGACAGAGAACATGGCAATGAGATGTACTGTTCTGTTCCTTCCCTTGATCCAGAACAGTGGCTTAAGGCTCTTGGGGATATCTTTCTGCTTGGAGAAGAAAGGACCCCATAGCCTTTGCTGGATTAGGGTTTATTTGTAGATTCACATATATGTTCATATTCTTCCAAACTTAATAGAATGGTGAAGTGCAATTGCACTGTAACGGGATGTCAGAGAAGGTTGTCATGCAAGCTGTGATCGTCTAGAATTTCTGTCTTAAGGGGAAAATGTTGGAGGAGCTGTGATACCTATGGAGGTTTTATACTCCATGGTTTCACCATAGCCTCTGACCATGCATCTCTTCTTCCTGCCACCTTCAACACCTCTGCCACCTTATCTTATTGGTTGACACAAATTCACCCCCTTTATCTTGTCACATTTACTGCAGTTGAATTCATGGAAAATCCACTTTTTTCTCCTATATACATCAGGAGTTGATTTCTTGAACCAGATGATGAGATTGGGGCCGTAGGCAGAGATGACCTCTGGATTTGCTTATTCTCTGCTCTGTCTCCTGCTTCCTTATCTCCATGCCTCTGTCACCTGCATGTACTTGATTGACTCCACTTGCTCCTGAATTTTGTGTCCTCATTCAGGGTTAAAAGTTATAGCATGTCTGATACTGTTGTACATATTTGGAGTGTTTGTAAGCGTTCTTTTCCCTTTGCCTCACACTTCATGCAACAGAGAATACTCTTCCGGTGTCACTCATGGAAGAGGTACAGTTTTTTGTGATTAGGGCTTCTTTGTAAATTCCTGGATGGTGGAAGATTTTGCAATTTGCCTTGTCTGGAGGGCTATGAGAGAAAGTCTCTTTGATGTGTTGTAAAGTATTTATGTGACTCTGATCACTCTTCTGGCCTAAGGCAAAAAGGTTGAAGGAGCCATCATGCCACAGAGTGATGAAATTGTGGATCTCAGCATGATAAGCAATAAAATTTGTGCCTGGATACTGGTTTTTACATTCTGACAATTGAAATCCTTTCAATTTTTTTCCCCCAGTTCATTGAGGCGAATAAAGACAAGAAGGTGCAACCAAAGAGCAGGGAGCCAGTCCGAAGTAAGTCCCATTGGGACTTTGTTCTAGAGGAAATGGCATGGCTGGCTAAGGTAAGCAATTTTACACAGAACCAAGAAACATAGTGCACCAAAGTCTGAATCCAACTTTTAAAAGCTGGTTAATTTTATGGCTAACAATTTGCAGTGTTTCATAAAGGTATTGCAGTCAATTGGCATAAGAGGACACAGATTTATTTTGTGTTTCTTGACCTCAAAATGCATACTTCTTTTAGTCATTTCATGGATTGTTGTGAGTAGTTTCTTTTCTGTAGAAGGCTTCACTTGCATGTCATTACAAGAATATTAAAGTTGAATTTCATGATGAAATGAGGTCACTTGAATGCAATCTGGTGCCATGTATTTCATGATGGCAGGATTTTGAGAGAGAGAGAAAGTGGAAGGTAGCTCAAGCCAAGAAAGTTGTGATACGTGTTAGCCGAAGCAAACTGGATGTGGAAGCAAGAGAGATTCGGCGTCAAAAGGTGAGATTCTTAAGCTTTATTGATTCTTGGAACAAGGAAGCCCTCTGTCTGGGGACATCTTTGAGTCTTCTTGCCATATGTATGTAAGCTAGAGGTTGCTAATATGCTAGGTACATGAAATATTACCAACATGTAATTAGTGACGTCAAATCCACTTAGAAAACTGCATGTTCTGAGGGATGAAAAGGGTTCAAGTTACATCAGTGTTCCTTAAGTCTAATCCTTGAGCATTCTTAGTAAATAGAAATCCATTTGCAGTGTTTGAAACCGAGACACATTTCTTGTTTCAACTCTATGATACAGGAAGAGGAGCAACGCATGCGAAGAGTGGCAAGTGGTTTTGCTAAAGAGGTCAAGAAGTTTTGGATGAAGGTTGACAAACTGGTAAAATTGACCTGCCACACTTACCCGTTGACTCACAACAATTAGGATTGCATTAATTAGCCTGGATAGAACGATTTCTATCTGAGTTTGGTAGTTAGCTTATCTTTTGCATCATTGGATAAAATCTAGGTGAGGGTCTTACTGGGCATTGCAGGTTAAATGAATGTGTCATCTTTATGTTCAAAATGTGTTCCTTCAAGCACTTCTGTGCAAAACTGCCATATCTTGACATTGGCATCTTTATGATCAGGTGACATATAAGCAGCAGTTGCAGATTGAGGAGAGGAAGAAAAAAGCCCTTGACAAGCATCTGGACTTCTTGCTGGGACAGACAGAAAGGTGAGCACATTCCTTGTACTCTTGGAGTTTTGAACAGCTGGCAATACAGATTGTATGAACATTCTTGCTTTCCTTCCTTTTGTGGTGTATAGTCATGGACAATTACTTGGGGTACTGATATTCAGTAATGGGAGTTATAAGTTATTCACAAAGAAATTCTTGGGCAACTGTGGCTGTCCTCCTGTGTTGATTTTGACAATCTCTGATAATGATTGATTGGGACTGCTTGGGCAGGTACTCAACTATGTTGGCAGAGAATCTAACTGACCCTTTAGTGGTCTATGAGCATCAGTCAATCCAGCTCCTGCCTCTAGTTCCTCTTGATGACAGCATTGCTGAAGAGCTGTTAGATTCTCAGCGAGATTTGGTTTTGAAAGAATTGGAGGTCAGTGGTGAAGGAAACAACAGGGATAGGAGTATTAACTTGGATTTGGGAAGTGTGGATCAAGATTTCGTGGTCAATGATGAGGAAGAGCAGGTGCAACCTTTGATCTTATTGCTTCTTCTTGTTTGATACTGCCAGTCACAGACCAGGCTTCCCTATTGCTTAATCTCAACCAGGGAAGGCTTTTGCATGTGTACAAAGGCAATATCTTGGCTCTTCTCCAGGTTTTTTGAGCCTAGCTTCTGGGTTTGTGGCATTGTGGCATCTGCTGCATTGCCCATCAGCCTGGTGTATTTAGTTGTCTAATTGACAGCCTTTCTTGAATATCAGGAGGATGATGAAGCCACCCTAGAGGCAGATGAAGCTTTGATAACTGAATCTGAGAGGAGAGAGGAGCTTAATGCATTGCAACAAGAGAGTGAACTGCCACTGGATCAGCTCCTGAAGAATTACAAGATGGGGGAAGGTAATGAAATGCTCTTGTTTGTCCAACTGGCTATGTTCAGGTTGTTTGAACAATAGTATTTGGAAGTCTGGTAGAGTGTGTAGTCTAGTAGCATTGTGTTTGTCTGGGCCTTTCTGAATTCTTCTCATCATGCATTTTCAGTGCAATTTTTTCTTGTAATAGAGGAATGTGAATTTTCACTGCTGTTCTATGGAGAAACTGGGGACTAATGTGTGGAAAGTTATTGTACTATGCAGATAGCGAGGAGGAAGATCAGGAATTGAGTGAGGGGGAAACAGATGAAGAGCAGGAGGATAGTGAAGAGGATGAGGAGGAAGCTGATAAAGAGATGAATTTTGATGACAAAGAGGGGTTGCCAAAGACAGTAAAAGCTATCATTCTTGAGCAGTCACAGCATGGTACAGTACATGATGGGACTTCACGGGATGAAGCTGACGAGCTGACCAGATCTTCCTGGGATACAAAGGACGGAGCCAAGCCGATGTCAGAGATGGAGGATTCCAAAAACCTTGTTGGCAGTGTCAGATCTGCAGAATGTGGCCTGGTTGCTGATGAACAAACAAAGGCTGGTGAGAAGGCCTTGGTTATGATGGTGCAGGGACTGAAAGAGTCTCAATCTGTGCAGCAAAATGACCTTGGAATGCCCCACACAGACCAAACAATCACTGGTCATTTTCTGGAAACAAATCAGTATAAGGCAGGTGGCAAGCTTGCAACTCTTGTGGTTGATTTGGGGGTTGACACCAGGGAAGATGTTAGCTCATCCTTGAGTCAGAGGAGATCACAGAGATCAATATGTTGTTTGACTACTGTGCCAGTAGAGCAGGGCGTGGTGAGAGATATGCAGGTATGGATTTATGCATTTTGTGTTTCTTTCAGGCATATGTAGGTTTGGTCAGTGAAAATTAAACTTTGCTGGGGTAGCAGCAATTTCTGTGTTCAACTTGTGTTTATGAAAGTCTAATTTCAGGGTTCTTTGAACAGTCTGCTGTTCAAACATTATTTCCTCGATAGCTGGTGCAGGTTTGCCTGACATTTTATACTTACCATGTTCTGTGCTGGCTTCAGGTTTAGCTCTGGGATACAGAAAGCTCCTATCTACTTATAACTCCTCCCTTTTTAGTGGAAAAAATTGTAGGGTACTCAAAAGCTGTTCAAAACCAATACAACTGTAGCTGGTGAGGGTGTTAGAGATGAAGAGTGTCTTAGTAAGTAGTCAACTTGTCTCTTGCAGGCAGTCTGATTGAGATGAAGCCTCTTTACAAGCGTGGTGTCACCCATCACACAGAAACTGCCTCCTTCTTGCACGCAGTTTGATTGAGGTCAGGCATGTCTTCTGCAGGATGATGAGGACTACTTCCCTGCAGCTATGGCAAATGGGCATGAAGAGGTAAACTCCTGAAGCTGCAGCAACAACTAGCACCTTTCTCCTCCATGAGTTACAAAGCAAGCAACTTACGTCTGGTATTCTGGTTTGAGTGGCATTTTGTTGTTTGCTGCTTTCAGAGATTGAACTTGTAACCGGCACCTAGATAATTACTTCCTTTGTGAATTGTACTCTCCATTGGGTTGAATGCACGGTGGCATTGCCCATTTGTACACAGTAGGCATCTGCAGCTGATTGTTTGCTGTCCTTAGCTAAATGGTCACAGGGATAACTGGTATAATCCTTGAAGAATGTAGAATTCAAATTGACAGCCTGTTTGTCAGGATGATGATGAAGGAACTCTCGAGGAAGAGGAACAACTGGCCAAGGAGGATGATGCTAGTTCTGCAAATGAGGTCAAATTTGTTGATTTTTCAGGGTCTGTTTCGCTCTGAATGAGGATGTTCTGGATCAACATAACTGTTTTCAACTTCCAATTTCCAATTGGTTCTCTTCTAACTTGCTTCTGCTGGCGTGTAGATTGATTATCTACAGCGTGAAAGTGAGATGACTTTGGAAGAGCTTTTGGCCAAGTATAAGTCTGTGAGTAATTCCTCACAACCTACTTCCTGTTCTTAGAGCATTACAACATCATTGATCAGCAAAAGCTTCTTGTTGGGAATTAGAGCTGGAACAGGGCACATTGTGTTAGTTGTGTGGGAGATTGTATTTCATCAGGTTTTGCAAAGTGTTCTTGAAACTAGTGGAACTTTTATGCTAAGTTGGTTCACTTTCACGTGCTTTTGTTGATTTATTTGCTTGATATGCCCAGTTGGCCAATGAGAACAATGAAGACACAGGAGATCCACCTGAAGACCTGGGTGACATTCTTGAGGATCGACAGGACCGGACAAGTGAAGCTGGTACAAGTGGATCCAGTGATGAAGAAGAGGAGGATGACCATGACAGTGCACAATGTATTGCAGAAACCAAAGCAAGGATGGGCCAGCCAAGCACAAGTGGTAGGGACCACCCTCCAGCAGTCTCACCTAGGAGTCCAAGTCGAACAAACAACAAGCATGTGGTTGAGTCATTGGAGTTGAAGCAGAAAGCTATGGAAAACCAGTGGCCCCAAAAGACTTCTGATGGATATCGGAAGGTGAGCAGCTTAGTATTAATGTCAGATCTATGCAAATCCTGGCAGTTTGAAATTTTGGGAGGAATGCTCCAACCACTACATCTATGTAGGCTCCTCTCTGCCTTAGGCTTAGATGCTTGCTTGTACAGGCACAAGCTAAAGTGAAATGAAGTTTACCCTCACAAGCTTGTTGCAGCTTGAATGAGGATTCTATCAACTTTTGTGATTGGCTATGTGAACTAGTCAACATGGTCACCGAGTTGTCACATTGCTTCCAGAAATGTGACAGAAACTCAGGATGAAGATTTTGTATTATGGTTCACCCAAAATTTGGGGCTCATTATAGACTTACCAACACTCACCATTGGTATTTGATAAAGTCAGTGTGTAGTCATTCCTACTTGTCAATGCGATTTGTTCATTTTACAACAGTTCATTTTAAGAGCAACTCTCATAAGGTTATGACTGCTCAGTGTCATGTTACCTTCAAAGTGTTGTTGTGATGATTTCTGTGCAATCTCGTAGCTGTGGACTCTGAACTTTAGCAGCTTGTGGGGGGTCCCAGCCATCCTGGTCCTGCAACCAAATAGAGCTTACCTCCAGATTGACACAGTGCAGTACCTATGGCTCATGAGAATGACTCTTCATTATGGGCACTCTGGCTAGTGTCAACATTCCCCCTCCCCCATCACCTCTACTGGGCTTGATTTTGTGTACAGTGTAGGTCTCTGAGGTCAAAACCATGAATGTGAGCACTTATTCTTACCATACATCAATCGTGAGTTGGTTCAGGTTGATCTGCATGAAGCTCAGCAGAAGTCTGCCAATGGTGGAGGGAGGGAAAGGAATGGTGTGCTAAGGAAGAAAATGCCCATTGGGTTGTTTGGGACTTCTTTACTTTTGCAAGTGGATGGAGAGGTTGATGCTGAAGCAGCTGCTGCACTGGCCAAAGTCACTGAGGCTGCCAGAAGAAGAGGTGAACGAATGGTTCTGAGAGCCTCATTTGCCTCAAAGGAGGACACCCAATTGCGCAGCAAGTCTAGCATGGCAGAGGAGATAGCAACTCCAATAGTGGAGAGCAATGAGGTGAAGGTTCTATCTGCAACAGGGACATCAAGGAGCATGAATATTGAGCCAGCATTATCAATTGTGTCATTGGGTGCTTTGCCACATGGTAGTGCAATTGGGAATGGTGATAATGTGGGTGTAGATGCCACAGTGGAGGGATGGGCAGTACCAGCAACTCTGGTATCCCCCTCCTCAGATGAAGGTAAGCCTGTGTTGGGTCCCAGTCCAGAAGCTGCAGGTCCAGTGAAGGATGAAAGTCCATTGCTTGAGGACAATGGTAGTGCTGACTTAGAGAAGCAAGAACTAGTTGAAGAGCAGAGTAGTGAGATTCAGCTGGCTGATGCTGCTGCAGCTGCACAGTCTGTGCAACCTACAGGCTACACATATTCCACCAGTAAAGTACGGACCAACCTGCCATTCCTTTTGAAACACTCTCTTCGAGAGTACCAGCACATAGGGCTTGACTGGCTGGTCACAATGTATGAGAAGCGGTTGAATGGGATTCTGGCAGATGAGATGGGTCTTGGAAAGACCATCATGACAATTGCCTTGCTGGCTCATTTGGCTTGTGAGAAGGGAATATGGGGCCCTCACCTCATTGTGGTTCCTACTAGTGTGATGCTGAACTGGGAGACTGAATTCATGAAGTGGTGTCCGGCATTTAAAATTCTCACATATTTTGGGAGTGCTAAGGAGCGGAAGGTGAAGCGACAGGGATGGTCACGACCCAATTCTTTCCATGTGTGCATCACCACTTACCGTTTAGTTATCCAGGATGCCAAGGCATTTAAACGAAAGAAGTGGAAATACTTGATTCTGGATGAAGCTCATCTTATCAAGAATTGGAAGTCACAGAGATGGCAAACACTGCTTAATTTCAATTCAAAGCGGCGAATCCTTCTCACAGGAACCCCATTGCAGAATGACTTGATGGAACTATGGTCATTGATGCATTTTCTCATGCCACATGTCTTCCAGTCACATCAAGAGTTTCGTGACTGGTTCAGCAATCCTATCACAGGGATGGTGGAGGGACAAGAGCAGGTATCTATGGAAAATATAGTCCAATCCTATGGAGGAGCCTATGACTCTTCATATGCCTGGAGGAGTTTCATGCCCTTTCCTGTGAAGCAGCTCCTATTTATGCTTGCTTCGGCTGGGATTAATCCTGCCATATGTTCATATGGATATGCTTTGCAAATGTGGATCTTTTGCTTCGCAACAAAATTGCCAGCATTGAACCATTAAGCATGTACCTTGATGCAGTGAGAAAATTGTGCTTTCTTGCAACTTGGTAAAATGCAGATCAGAAAATTTTATTCAGCATCCTTAAACACTTTCAGTTTGATGATGCAGGTGAATAAGGAGTTGGTGGATCGGTTGCACAATGTTCTCCGCCCTTTCTTGCTACGCCGCTTGAAGAAGGATGTGGAGAAGCAACTCCCAGGTAAGTTTGAGCATGTCATAAACTGCCAACTATCGAAACGTCAGCGCAATCTGTATGAGGATTTCATGGCCAGTTCGGAGACACAAGAGACTTTGGCAAGCGGCAATTTTTTGGGCCTCATCAATGTTCTGATGCAGTTGCGCAAGGTCTGTAATCACCCTGATCTGTTTGAAGGCCGACCTATCATTTCTTCCTTCGATATGCCAGGTATCGAGGTGCATCTCAGCTCAGCTGCCTGTTCAGCAGTAAAGCTTGACATATTCAAGGCAATTTGTAAGGAAATCTTCTGTCTCAACAAAACAGAACATGATATGGCGATGTGGGAGGCACAGGAGGTCACTATGATGAAAACTCCTGGTCCTATGATTGTTGAACTTGGAAGTTCTGGAGAGGACACGTGGAAGCAAAGTTATACAAACCATAAGCCAAGCAAGGAAGTTCGGGGTGTGATTGAAGAGATTCAAGCAATACTCCAGTCCAACAGAGAAAAGGAAAGGAAGGAGCAAATGCTTGCTTTCTCATTTCTTAATGATATGCGGTGTAGCTGCCATCCTGTGTATGGTTCAGACCTTCGGAAACTAGTTGAGATAGAACATCCTGTCCATGATGTCCACAAGATTAAAGCTAACCCTAGCCGATACTTGGAATTTTCGTCCATAGTTGCGGATATTGTGAAATTACCACTTACTCGATTTAAAAGGATGATGGATTTGATTGCAGCATTTGTGTTTGCAATTCCAGCTGCTCGAACACCTCAGCCTTCTGCGTGGTGCAGCCATCTGACTCGATCTGATTCACCACTTCAACTGGAGTTGACTGAAAAGTCATCCAAGGAGGCCAGTATGATGTTGGTCCCTCTGAGACCTGTGATTGTTAGAAGGCAGCTCTTTTTTCCTGATCGAAGGCTCCTGCAGTTTGACTGTGGAAAGCTTCAGGAGTTGGCAGTCTTGCTCCGACAGCTGAAGTCTGATGGTCATCGGGCTCTAATTTTCACACAAATGACAAAAATGTTGGATGTCTTAGAGAGTTTCATCAATCTCTATGGATACACATATATGCGTCTTGATGGCTCAACAAAACCAGAGCAGCGACAAATCTTGATGCAACGCTTCAACACAAATCCCAAAATCTTTTTGTTCATTCTCTCAACACGTAGTGGTGGTGTAGGCATCAATCTTGTGGGTGCAGACACAGTTATTTTCTATGACAGCGATTGGAACCCAGCAATGGATCAGCAGGCACAGGATAGGTGTCATCGGATTGGCCAGACACGGGAGGTCCACATCTATCGCCTAGTGAGTGAGAGTACCATTGAGGAAAACATACTGAAGAAAGCAAACCAAAAGCGCATATTGGATGACTTGGTGATACAGAGTGGCAGTTACAACACAGAGTTTTTCAAGAAGCTTGACCCAATGGAGCTTTTCTCTGGGCTGAAGGGTGTGAAACTAGATGGAGCTGATGGTAAAGGTCAAGGCACAGCCTCGATTACAGCCAATGTTCCTGTTCCTTCCATTGGAGGACCTGACCAAAGGGAGCTTTCAGTTGCAGAGGTAGAAGCTGCACTAAAAAATGCAGAGGATGAGGCAGATTATATGGCAATGAAGCGAGTTGAGCAGGAAGAAGCTGCTGAAAACCAAGAATTTACTGAGGAAGTTTTCGCTGGAAACATAGATGATGAAGATCTAGGTGATGATGAGGAAGCAGGAAAAGGAGTTTCCACTCCTGGGATGTTGGAATCTGAAGTGATGGGGGTCCCTGGAGCCTCAAGAGTAGACCAACAGTCAGAAGAGGGTGATGCAGCTCCTGTGGCTGAGGAGAGCACTCTTGCAGGCACATCTCTTATTCCTGCTGATGTTGAAGAGGATATGGATATGCTGGCTGATGTTCGGCAGATGGCAGCAGCTGCAGCAGCAGCAGGTCGTGAAAAGACCTCTTTTGAGGACCAACTTCGACCCGTGGAGCGGTATGCAATGCGGTTTCTTGAGCTTTGGGATCCACGGGTGAACAATCTTGCCATTGAGGCACAGGTACTGTCTTTTTCTGCTTCAGTGTTCCTTCTAGATATCTGAAATGAGTTTGTTGAGTATTGCAGAACTGCCAACATTTCCCTTCTATATGGATGGAGCTTTAAATTCAGGGCATAGACATCTTTCAAATTTGTGCAAGTTGCAGAGGCATTCTTCTTTGTGCATTACTTGGCCAGGAATCTACGTTCATGGACAGATTGTAGAGGCATTGGAGGCAATCTTACATTTGTTGGGTACAGGTTGCATTCGAGGAAAAGGAGTGGGAACTGGATCAGCTGGAGAAATTAAAAGAGGAACAGGAGGCAGAGATTGATGAGGACAATGAACCACTATTTTATGAGAGTATGTTAGCTTCTCTGTTGGGAACACAAAGCTCACCACCTTCTTCTGACACACCAGATCTGATTAGGTTGACATCAAAGAAGTGAAGGGACTTGATTGTTTGTACTGTGAGTTTATTTTAGTCTGTGTGTAGAGAACTTGATGCAGTTATTCCATCTATGGCAGGAGTGTTGTGTTTAACATATTTCTTTTGCACTGGGGTAAAAACTTTGCAGACTGGGACACAGCATTTGCAGACCAAGCATATCATCAGCAAGTTGAGGTCCTTGCTCAGCAGCAGGTATGGAGTATTGATGTTGTGAGGTTGGTGGAAGGTTGCTTGTGAGAGAAATGTGAACTGTGATCACAGATAGGCAGAGTAAGGCTGGTGGCATAAGCCACATTCCCTGGTCCTCATTTAATTTACCTTGCCAAAGTCTAGTGTTGCAACTTGAAGTTTGCAGTGATAAGTTTTTTCTGTCTAAATCAGGAAAACCAGAGGCAGCTGGAATGGGAAGCCATGGAAGAAGATATGCGTGATGCTGACAGGTACATGTATGAAATGAATCTTGTTAAGTTCTGGCATTTCCTTTTTCCAGTATGTACGTTGGCTGTTTTTTATGCTGTGATTGTTATGTATTAGCTTGACTGCATTATTAATTAATGCCATCCACATCTTTGGGTCTCTTGCAGAACCCTTGAAATTGTACCTTTTCTCTGAGACTTCTCTATGCAACAGGTCTATAGCTGAAGCTGCTGCATCAATTTGGGGAGCAGAGAATTTCAGTCTGAAGTCAAAAGGAAAGAACACAAAGAAAGCCAAGTTTAAATCTTTGGCTGAGGGTTCTCTGATGACTGCTTCTGGCATTGAGACACCATTAGCAGAAGAATATCTGCCTGGTTCTAGTGATCCACTGTACATAGATTCACAGTCTGACCAATCAAATTTGCCCTATCCTTCACAACGAAAACGAAAAGCACAAAAGATTCTGGGTGAAGAGATTTCGGTTGACATGCACTCAAAGAAGTTGAGGAAGGAACCATTCAAGGACACAGGAATCAGCATGGAAAAGGTTGTGTTGCTGACTTTGTAGGAAATATCTTATAGCACCTCATCTCCAAAAATCTAGTGACTTTTGAGAGTTCTGTCTTCATATGCAAGGAACTGTAGGTGAGGCTATGTACAATACTGTCAATTTTCTGTTTGTTTTGTTCTTGGGTAACATATTAACCTGATTTGATCCTTGTGTGCTTCTTTCTATTGCTCTTGATTTAAGCAGCAGGACTCCACATAAGACTCATTGTACCATCGGTTATGTTACTATCTTGTAGGTGAAGGGGAAGAAGAATCTATCTGAAAGTGACTTCAGAAGGTTACCAGGTGAAGCAAGTGAATCTTCCTGGCCAGGGTTTGTTGGTCCAGAGGGTAGTGTGGTGCATGGAGATCCAGTTATTCCAGGCACACCAGGGATGCCTTTCGTAAAGAACAAGGGAGGAGGCAAGATCTCCATTATGGGAATGCCAGTCAAGAAAGGGCCTTTAGTCATGCTCGAGAAAGAGAAAAAGAAAGATGTAGTGAAGTCACAGGAACACATACCACAAGCTGCACCATGGGCCCATGTTGAAGATGCAGTGCTTTGTGCTGTGGTGCATGAATATGGTGGGAACTGGCTACTGGCGAGTGAAACACTGGCAGGCAACCCAGAGGGGGGCATATATAGAGGTCGGTATCGCCACCCAGTCCATTGTCGTGAAAGATTTCGCCAGCTGCTAGTTCAGAATGAAGCAGCAGTCACTGGGGATCCAAGCAGTGAGAAGAGCACCCTCAATGCTGCCAGTAATGCACAGCTCAAAGTGACAGAGGTGTGTTTGTTTCCCTTTGATGTCTTCTGGTTGCACTTTCTTGGTGTGAATTTTGTACTTAAGCATTAGTCACCTCTTGAGGTAAACGCAGGGGCTATTTATTAGTCACAGATTTCTAATGAAATTCTTCTTTTACTTTCCATCAACTGACACAATTTTCTTCTATTTCAGGAACACACAAAAAGACTTTTAGATGTGGTACAGCAGCTCCCAGATGATGAACTGTTGCTACCACGGCACTTTGCTGCATTACTGAATGCAGTGCAAGCTCAGAGAAGGGCTGCTAGCCAGCAAAACCCGGAGAAGCCAATACTCTTTGCACACTCTCCTCGGGGACGGCCTTTTGTTACTATCCCTAACTTGCGTAGGCCATCTGTTCACTTGAATGGGCCATTTGTCAACAGGCGTCATGCTGGAAGACCAAATCCAGCTGAAGTTTTGAAAGTGCTAATCCAGTCAGATAAGACAGAAAGAAAGGTGGCTTCAGCTCATGTTCCCCCTGGGCAAGTGATGTGGTCTCCTAAAGATCTGGCAAGCAATGTTGATGAATCTTTTTCTGTTCAGGACTTTTTGGTGGGGTCTAATGATACCAATTCTTCTTTGATTGGACGTACACAGCCAGCTACTTCACAATTTAAGCCACCAGTTTCTATTGAGGACCTGCTTGGAATCTCCTCAGTGTCAGTGGTGCCCCATGTCCCTGCAAAGGCTTTCCGTCATACAGCAGAGGTGCTGGTTGATCAGCGGTACAGGTATGTAATGTGTTGTTGTCCCCACCAGTTTGGAGTCATTCACATCTTGCCAATCATTCTGTCAAACCCAATCTGGTTCAAAGAGGCTATAGTGGATACAAGTTTCTCTGCTTAATTGAAGCACTTGTTGTCTGTGGTTTAGATTTCTAAGTGGTGTACTATTGCACTGCAGACTTGCTGCAATAATGGGTCTGGAAGGATCTGCCAACGAGTGGGCAGCAGCAGCAGCTTCTGGAACAGGTGTTGTTGGCCTGCAAGTTCCCACCAAAGGCAAGAATGTAGTGAAGAAGCGTCCAGCCCCAGATCCTGATAAACCTCCCAAACCTAAAAAGCCTCGCATACCAAAGGCTGACAATGAGAAGGGAGCACCTGGAGACTGTAAGTTGGGCAATAAACCCTCCAACCAACAGGCTGTATCCTCTGTGACGCAAAAGAAGAAGCTTTCAGTGCAAAATAGTGCAGCTTACAGCTCTTTATCTACACCCTTAGCCAGAGCTGCACAAGGAGCAGCAGAATCATTACCCCCACCAATATTACCTTCCTCTGTTGGGAAAACTGCTGGGGATGTTCCAGTAGATGCTGCTGCTCCTGTGGGAAGTGAAGATTGTGGTCCACCCAAAGACTTGGAAGGTTTCTTGCATGACCAGGCTCCCTTGCCACCAGAAGGGAATCAGAATGCTACAACAGTTGCTAAAACTCAAAAGTCAAAGGAGCCAAAGATACGTGTGGAAGCCAGTACAGGAGGTTCAAAGCTTCCTCACAAGGGGGAGAAAAGAGCTTCTGCAACTCCAAAGAAATCTTCCAGCAGGTCTCAGAAGGTGAATGCAGATTCAGCAGCAGGGTCTGGTATTAGTACTGGTGGTGGCAAGCGTGCTGATGCTATTGTTGAGAAAGGAATTGATCTCAACAATATTAACTCTAGTGATAATGAGGTGACAATCACTGGTGTAACACCAGGAGGTGCAGGAATGAGACCAGAAACTCTAAATGCTTTGAGGTCTCGGCTGGAGTCAGCATCATCAGTATCACAAGGCTTAGAAGAGAGAATTGGAATGTCAAGAAAAGTAAAGGGGACAGAGACAGCTAGCAGGAGAACAACGAAGGATGAGTCTGACTCTGCTTTATGGTCCACATTGAGTGACACAAGACAGAGCAGCTTGAAACAGAGAGCCACAGGGACAAATCAATCACTGAGTGGAGTTGGTATTGATCCACAGAATGGCTCCCCAGCACCACACAGAGGAGGCTTAAGGGGAACTGGACTTGGACCAGTTGGACTGACAAAGAGTTCCTTCCCAGCACCTGCTATTTCTGGTAATCCTTCTGTTATCATTAAGAGAACTGATTGGCGGCCAGTCTCTGCAGTACCTAGACAGGACCCTTTCAGCTCTCTACCCAGTGTTCTACCCAAGGAGTTATCACAGCTACAATGGGATCCTCCTCCACCAGGGGTGTGGCCTAATCCTTCCTTACCAGATCTCCAGTACCCTCTTGAAAATCTGAGGAGGTTTGCAGATGATATGGCCAAGAGGTCTCCAAGTACTGGAGCTGGCTTTAGTGTTCCCAAAGGAAACCGAAAATCTGGGGTTATATCATCATTTCAATTTCAGCCTGGGAAAGAAGCATCTGAAACTTTGGGGAGCAATTCCTTGAGTGTTCTGATAGACTCCAGGCCTACAGAAGGTGGAATGCAAAAAGTGCAGGGAAGCAGCTCTACTCTTGGCAATCAGTCCAATGAGCTTTCAGATTGGGAAACAATAAGAAATGAGCAGCAGCCCAGGGGCTTGGGTGACCTTACGTCAGAGTCCATCTCCCAGATGCAGGCTCACTCACTTCGGTCAGCAGGATTTTCCTCTCGAAGGATCTCTCATGGAGGTCATTTGACCCAGCATGCATTTTCTTCTGAGCGAACCTCTTCTCCCCAGCATTTACTTGGGACAGGCCTGAACAACGAGCACCAGCTCCTCTATTCATCACCTTCACCTTCTCGAACTGTGAAGATGCCTCTAGACTCTCAGCCATCGTCATCAGCATCCTCCCCTCACCAGCAATTGTACAACAACCATCAACTTTCCAGCAACACATTGCCACTATTTGTAGGTCCTGTGGCTGTCCAGGAATCTTCACTAGGCCCTGATCTGGGGCTTTCTTTGGGCCCTGATGTTCAGCAACCTGGTGTCCACTTCCCACAAGATGACCAGCATTGCACCTCATCATCCTGAAGGTGTTTAAACAACTTTTTTGAAGGATTGAGGTGCAGGTCTGGGGAAGCTCTTTTTGTAGTTGTCTTTGTAGTTGAATATGTTTTCTCACAATCTGTAAGATGAGGGATTGTAAGTGCTGTTCAGCACACCACCTTGGAAGGATTCTTGACTATTCTCCACTGAATTTTCTTGCTTCACACAAAAAATTTCAAGTTCCAGTTTATTTTCTGTCTGTCCATAATATATCCTCCTGCCCCACTTGACAGAGTCGTCAATTTTAACTTCCAATAGATCTGAAGAAGCTAGAAGGTCATAGCACCTGTGCTCAATTGAACCAGGTAGTTGTCACTAGGGACTGGGCAGTATGAGGCCATCATATCCAATTTCTGGTCAGTATTTGTGTCCATATTTTTGCAGTTGTCTTTGTTCTTCTTGATGTGAAACAGGGAATGTTTTTATGCTTGTGCTCCTAGTAGCTGATGAAGGGCATATAAGAGGCAACAATGGAGGGTGACATAGTCATGCAATTAACTGTGGCAAATACAGCTGTTGGGTGATGGTAAATTTCAAGTGTATAGGTATTGATGAATGTGAAGACTAACTGTACCTACAGGGTTCCTGCCAGACATTGGTATGGCTCCATCTAACACCCCATCTATCTCTTTGTCAGTAGCCCACTGCTTGTTCTTTGTTTCATAGGAAAGCACTGAAAAATGAGTCTGAAGTTGCAAACCTCTTCCCAATTCCTGAGCCAACAGTTTCTGAAGAGTTGAAGAGTGAAGAAGCAGCTGATGTTGCTGACAAGTTTGTTGACTGTTTTTCTCAAACAAGTTTTTTAAATGGCAGATGAGTGATCAAGCAGTTGCATCAAGCATCAATGGAAAGGTGAACAAGAAGTTGTTCATTTTACATTTCACAAGAAATCCAATCAACTTTGAAAGTTGTAGTTGTCAATGATTCTCAAGAAGTGCATTTCTGAATATGTTTAGACTGATTAGCAAAATGAGCAACCTGGTTGGGTCTTTTGGTACAACTGCTATCAAAGGTGATGGCTGTAATTGTCAAGATCTCCCTATTTCTTGATTGTATAGTGCAACACCCAAATATATCAACCTTATTGCATTGGACACAAATTCTACGGTCAAACATGGCCATCACCATGGGTTGGGTCAAATAGGAGTTCAAAGCCACAATCAAGGGCATTTTCTTTGCTTTCCCCTTTTTTGTCATTACTTTTCCATAGTTGAGCAAATGTGTATAACTAATATTGATGCTTTTGCTACTCACAAGAACCAAAATGCAATCACATTTTGAACCAAGAAGCATAATCATATATGGTTACATTAGGAATTAATCATGTTCCCAAAAAAAGCACAAGCCCAAACCTATGTGTTCTTCAATTAGTGAACAAGAAATGTTTTGAGAACAAATTTGTAAACACAATTGGCGTTAAATATAAGATTGGTCATAAATATTAGAAATAGGTTCTTTGCTGACATGTTTAATGATCACATGTACTACATTCAATTGATTTGCCTTTTTATTTTAAATTGATTTCACGTGCGTAATATTGCTAGTTATGTCACTCAAGATTCAAACTTCCATGAACCATGAGTGTAGAAAAATAACACAGAGGAATCAACAAACTATGCCATTGGTTCATACTCAATTGCATTACTACTTGATACCCAATATTCTCACACCAAGCAATTGTGAACTGAAATCAATCCCTGAGTTTGAAAATGTCAGTAGTAATGAGCTCTCCAAGAGCATGCACCTCCATCTTAATGCCAATGATATGTGCAATGTGGCTAACCAAGCTGTCCTCACTCACATTCACAATTCCAGTAAAGTATGCTCCAATCAATGTGCAGTGGCAGTGCCTCTGTAAAGTCTCAAGCATCAATTGTTGGCACAAGAACTTTAGCCATTGCATGTGCAAAGAGCCACACCTCAAGAAAGACAATTTCAACCTAAAACCACAATTAAATTTACGACCATCATGTCAGTCCTCTACTTTCCCTGAGAGAATGGCGGGTATATCAAAGCTGTGTTTCCAGATATACATCCACCAGCTCAAGCGGCTGTTGATAGCTGAACTAAAAAGCAGTTAGTTACAGACGTTCAAAACAGACTTAAAACCATCTCAGATGTACTATAAAAGTTCTTAAGGTTTGGGTCCTTTCTTGGGCATATAGGGTTGGGGTGGAGGTGGCAAGAGTCCTGCTTTGTAAAGTAATCTTCGAACAACATCTGATGGCTGTGCTCCGACTGATAGCCAGTACCTGCCAAGTGCAGATCCTATCTCAGGACTGCCAAAATTCAAACCAAACCTAAATGCAGGGCTTCCACCTAGCAATGAGATCAGTTAAGATGATAGGAACACATGAGGAAGAACACATGAAGCAAGGGGGCAACTTAAGCCATGGAACACCTAAACATGAAATACAAAAGAGTATCAACAGAATAAAGGACAAAGAATAACAGAACGCAAACCTGCAGCACACATATACATAGGAGGGCAACAGGAAGAGAGTGGAGAGAGAGAGAAACACACACACACACACAAATAAAGGAACTTTTAGGGATTAGGGCGAGGGAAAGCTTACTTGATTCTCTCGCTCCTGACCCCAATACGCTTCATACCATCCTTCCCTGGCATGAATTCAAACCATCATCTCAAACCCCCGCTCCGCCACATTGATATCACTCAACGAGCACTACTCTATGCATGAAATAAGATACACAACAAAAAGCTGACACTAAACTTGTGCGCAGAAAAGGGACAGCTGTTACCATGCATAGATCTATCCCTCAGGGAAACCGAAAAACTGCGACCTAATAGGTATTGTCCTAGAAGAAAAAGAAGCAAGAAAGCTGTTGACGATAATAAAAAAACAAAGAGATCAAAAGAGATCCCTCTCATGACCTAAAAGCAATTCAGGTCTACAAAATATGAAAGGAAAACTCTTGGAAAGGCAGATTCAAAGGGTGGGAGGGGAGAGAGAAGATAAAACTACACACAGATAAACACGTACCAGGAAGAGGATTGTAGTGACCGACAACCTCGATATGCTTGCCGTCACGGGGCGCCCGACTATCTGCGACAAAGATACGGTAGAAAGGCAAATTCTTGCGACCGAAACGTGCGAGCCTGAGCCTCACGACCCCCATCACTTCCCTCTGAGTCCTCTTCTTCTTCTTCTTCTTCTTCCTTTGGCTTCTACGGGAAATGTGTTGCAACTGTTCTTCAGACCATCGCCATCTCTGGCCACCGCACCTTCGCACAAAAGAGATGCTTGCTCACATCCAGCAAAAAATACAAAACTTAGGGTTTCATTGATGAAAAAACCAGAGGACGTATGTAACTGTTCATTGATGTTTATTGACCTCTGGAATCTGGATGAGAGTTGATTCTTTCATCCGGATGACTACATTATATATTTAATTACATTGGCCTTGCCATTTACATTCTTGCCAAGGTATCTTAAGGCAAAAAAGAAGGAACTCAAATATTTCACCATGCAAAAATATAGTCTTCAAAAAATCCTCTTAAAGGAACCCAAATCCTTCAAGATATATTGTAATTCTATAACTAATCTCAAGTTTCAAACACAAGCCAAAATATCATCTTTCAAAAATCCTCATACAAACATAAGCCTATTTGCCTTGGGGCCTATAAAAATCCCTTAAGCTACTATATACTCTATAATGAATCTAAACACAATATCCTTAAGGGCCTTCTTGGTAGGCAAGGCCCAAAATGATGTCTATTTGTGGCCTCCGAACCTACCTCTTCCAAGCCTAACTAGGTACTTCATTCTTATCCCCTACCCACCTAAATGGACATGGAAGTCCACATTAACATGTTCCTTTTCATAGGCATGTTATTTATAATAGACTACTTCTTTTTAGCCTATCTACTTTTCCCCCTTTCCCTTGCAAATTTACATGGGCATTTTTGAGATTTGGCATAACTAAACTATTGGGAAGCATGTGGGAACATAAGAAGGGGAGAGGGAGAATGGAGATTTTGCTCAAGTTGGAACCTTGCCCAAAAAGCCAAGTGCAACATACTCATTAACATAATCAAGTTATGTTCAATAAAGTCTTTGTGGTAACATGGTTTTGTTTATTGATTAATTGACCATTGGATGAGAATTGGTTCCTTCAATTAATTATTTTTAAAAAAATTCATTTACATGTCATTTATACCTTTCAATTTGAAATCTCTATGTTCAACAAATGATGTATGTTTGTTTGTGTTGTCTAAACCTACCTCTTCCAAGCTTACATACTCATTTTTCCTACCCATTGCAAGATGTTACATACACTCCCCCCCCCCCCCCCCCCCCCC
>Ga0209208_10002364_pt1 | contig 27020 bp, 24 predicted proteins | sample S1TSphfallax_3_FD_187694 | JGI IMG/M metagenome (GOLD analysis project Ga0209208, IMG submission 187694) | Host-associated microbial communities from peat moss isolated from Minnesota, USA - S1T2_Fd - Sphagnum fallax MG (SPAdes) (version 2) | ecosystem: Host-associated > Plants > Peat moss >...
GCACAAGGAAGTTCTGGAAAGATAATTTCTGCCAGAAGCCTACATCTACTCGCAAGAGAGATGTAGGAGCGTCACGAAGCGCTTGTAAATCAAAAATGTACCCTAACTGATGACACCTTCCTTGCACTGTTAGGGTGCTGTTATCCACAAAGACCAAGTGCCTTCCTTATGAACTATGACAAAGCGCAAAACACCCAAATCTTCACCCCAGTCTGATTTCCAGGCAGACGAGCCACAATCTGTAGCTATTGAAATTGTTGAAACACAAGAACTGACACCAGAAGAAGTACGCGATCGCCTACACCAAATTATTCGCGCCGTGGTAGCCCCTAGATTCATCTATGGGGATAAGGCGCAGGCGGCGTTGCATAAATGCGGCATGAATTGGCGGTTGCAACCCTTGAAAATTCGTTTCAAATTGGGCGAAATCATCCCTCGATTCAGCAACGCCGATTATTACATTTTTACCACTACCATCGTTTTTGCGCTGAACTACCCCACGGATAAATCCGGGGGGTTCCAACTCACTACGTGAGTCTCGTATACCCTTCTCTTCGAGACGCTACGCGAACGTGGTTCCGCCTCCTCTGCCAATTTTAGATTTTAGATTTTAGATTTTGGATTTTGACCAAGCAGCGCGGTCAGGCAATTTTAGATTTTAGATTTTAGATTTTGGATTTTGGATTAGGGGTGATCTGTTATCCCTTAGAGAGTGTTTGAAAAGGGTCAGCTTGAGCCTCAAGTGCAACTCAATGGTGCGATCGCAAACCCCAAAACCCTTATTCTCTCGTAGCCGCTTCTCAGTGGCTGGGGTAGTAAAATCCACGCTCCAGGACTTTTCAAACATCCTCTAAGACCTAAAACTTGCTCTAATCGGAAAACCTACCCTTGAAAGCCTCCTTATCCTCCAAAAAGCTCCCTCAATCTATCCGCTGCCTATCCTGCATTGATTTTGGTGATAGTGTCATCGCCAGTTGACAAACCAAACAGAATAATCATCTAGTAATTGATAGTTTTTTGAGTCTTCATCTGTACTTTTTAAATCTGCAAGATTTAGAATAAACCTCCTGTTATCTGATACTCTCTTCATCAATACTTGAAGTCCATAAAATTCATCTATTTCCTTAGTAAACTCCAGGAATTGATAGGTATCTAAATAGGAAGGTCTTGTTTTTCTTAACTCGTTATGCTCTTTCTTGGAACCTCCTCCTATGATGTAGTATTCTTCCCATTGAAAATCCTCTATCCCCGTTACTATACAAGGAAACTGCAACTCTTGCTGGAGGTAGTCACGATAAATTATTAAAGTATTTCTATTAACATCGGGAATTTCCCCGTCTGAGTCTAACCCCAAAATTTCTCCTACTCTCACCTCTTGTTCATCTAAATTCGACGACATTGGAGAATTAGTTGCTTGAACGATTGGTGCCTTGATTTTTATTTGAGGAAGAGACTGAGACTTATTCTGGAGTTTGAGTAATTCTGCAAAACCCTTAGATTTTTTAGCCATAATCGATTCATTTCCTTATAATATGTAGCTAAAAATTGACATTGGAGGCTATTATAGCGGTTTTCCCTGCAAATTACCCCAGTTATTTTCCTAACTGAGTCCACCTGAGTTACTCCCTTTACATCAAAAGGGGACATATGAGGATCTCGGTGTTGGAATTGGGGGTAGCTAAACGTTTTCACCTTTGGCGATCGCTCAGTCCTAAAGATGTGAAATTTTTTAGGTTTCCAACTAATCCGATTTGACCCAATCGGTAGGGGCAACCAAAGTTGCACCAATCAATGCAAATTGACAAGTTTCCAACTAATCCGATTTGACCCAATCGGTAGGGGAAAGCGCCTAGGTCGGTGAAGTCTCTGCCGAGTTTCCAACTAATCCGATTTGACCCAATCGGTAGGGTTTCATTTGGCACCGCCCCCGGTGCCTTTCTTCGGTTTCCAACTAATCCGATTTGACCCAATCGGTAGGGGGGTGGATCAGCTACTGTGAGTCATACCGTTGGTTTCCAACTAATCCGATTTGACCCAATCGGTAGGGGGCATGCGGTAATGGTTGAGCATGGCGATTATACAGTGTTTCCAACTAATCCGATTTGACCCAATCGGTAGGGCCTGCTCGCAAAGCCGTTAGTGAATGGGCTCAGGTTTCCAACTAATCCGATTTGACCCAATCGGTAGGGTTCTATCCAGCGTGCGCCTAGGTTCAGGTTCCGGAAGGCGTTTCCAACTAATCCGATTTGACCCAATCGGTAGGGGCTGCCACGCAAACAAGTACTATCACTGCCGCACGCCTCGTTTCCAACTAATCCGATTTGACCCAATCGGTAGGGATAAGCCTGCCGACAGCTAAGGCTAAGGCGCAAGTGGTGTTTCCAACTAATCCGATTTGACCCAATCGGTAGGGTCCAGCAAGAACGACTGATCGACGACGACATGTTTCCAACTAATCCGATTTGACCCAATCGGTAGGGTCACCAATCGCAACTATTGTCTCACCAATAGCAGGGAGTGTTTCCAACTAATCCGATTTGACCCAATCGGTAGGGCTCTATTTTTCCAAATTTATTCAACGGAACACCAATAACGTTTCCAACTAATCCGATTTGACCCAATCGGTAGGGGACAGGTTTTGCCAGCCTGTCTCAGCTTTTGGTTTCCAACTAATCCGATTTGACCCAATCGGTAGGGTTTACTTCATCCACACCGACTTCCTTTAACAACGTTTCCAACTAATCCGATTTGACCCAATCGGTAGGGAGTTCGTTCAGCAGCCCTTGTCCCGTAAGGATTTCAGACGCCAAATCGACGCACCTCTGAAAAGAATTATATATCTTGTATGTTCTTGGGTCAAATACAGACCTGAAATCCTTACCCAGTAAGCCATCGACGCACCTCAACGAAAAATATAGGCTTACAGCGATTTCGCGAGGTGCGTCGATTAACATCTGAAATCTCCCTTCCAAATTTCCAGAAACTAGACTACATAATACTTTGGCGGTTTCGAGGGGGCTTCTCCACCAATAGTCAACACCCTCGAAACTGCTTCCTGTGATATCCAATAGAACCGTACATTATCTTCCACAGGCTTAACTAACTTTTTAACCTTATCATAAAGTTCTCGCATTTCCTCTAAACTGAGAAAACATTCAAACACAGAAAATTGGGTTCTTCGCCCATATCCTTCTAAGAATTTAGATAATTTTGTCCGTCTTTTATCATCAGGAATATCATACACAACTACTACTAACATTTACATTGCTCTTAAAAAAGGTTCATAGGGGACTCCAGATAACAAACTATGTTTATATCGTCTGACTTGTAATTGAATTATATGACGATATGTTACTTGAGATTGCAAATCTGGATGAGAGGATTCTTCGTTCATCCGATTTTCAAAATATTTTATAAATACCCGTCTTGCTAATTGATTTAAATACACTCCCTGTGTCTTGGGAACTATGTCAAAATCTTGAGGTTTAAAGACAGCAGTATTAATAATTTTTAGAACTAAGCTATCAACAATAGGAGAACGAAATTCTTCCATCAAATCAAAGGCAAGATAGAATTTTTGGTGTTCACCATAGTGAAAATTTCCTAAATAAGGAGAAAGTCCTTCAACAATAATAAAACTTAAGACATTATTAAACAAAAGTGTGTAACCAAAACTCAATAAAGAATTTATGGGATCAGTGGGTGGTTGACGGTTACGCAAAGAAAATTCAAATTTTGGATTAGTAATTAATTTACTAAAAGCTCGGAAATACCTGGCAGCAGCAACACCTTCATAACCACGTAAAGTATCTAAATCATTTGTCAACTCTAGGGCTTCAATATCTTGACTGATACCAGAAATAGCTGTTTCTATGTCCACCTCTTTACGCTTGCGGTTCAACCGCAACAATAGCTGTTTAGAGTTGGTTAATTTACCATAGACAATGGCTTTGGAAATATTCAACTGAAACCGAGCATTACTACGTTTTTCAATTTGCACTAATTCTATGTTTAAATGCCTTGACTCTGCACTCCATAAATGACCATAATATTGACCACTTTGGCTAAGAAATAATACAGGAATTTGTTCTTGTAAACAAATTTGAATAACAGGAGTTGATAATTGAATATTGCCAAAAACAAGAATTTGCTCTACCTCTCGAATAGGTATTTCTAGCTTAGGTTTTTCAGACACATGAATAATGAATCGCTGGTAATCTTTGTAAATATTTGTGCCTTGTTCAATCAAATATATAGCTGCCATTTCTTGATGAAAAATATTTTTCTGAAAGGTACTATTCTCTTCTGTATCAACAGATGATTCTACTTCTGCAAGGAAAGGTTGATGTAAAGTTGCAATATCTGCTATATTCTCGTTCCCATCTCTTTCTGGACATATAACCTCCTCCACTTGGAAGCTAGGATAGACTACAGGTTCAGAAGGATCTATATGGAAGAAAGATTCTTCAGAAGTTTTTTTTTACTAGGATATTTATTTTTATTTTTTGCTTTCTTATTTTCCATTCCAGATTTTAACTTAACTGTATTTGCGTCTAGAGGAAAGATGGCATTTTCTAAAAAACCATGACCTAGGAATCGAAACCCACGTTCAAAATTAGTAATTTGGGTCTTTTCAGCATTGATCATCAAACCTATAGAATGTAAAAGATTGGTAATTTCTAATCGAGCTTGCAAAATTCGCTCTTGAGTACGGGCTAAAACCAGAAAATCGTCTGCATAACGCACAAGTTTTAAATCAGTTGCGCTCACCAACTCATCAAACTCATGCATATAAATATTCGCTAAGAGGGGAGAAATTACAGCACCTTGGGGAATTCCTTTTTGTGGTAATATCAATCCATCTCCAGTCATGACTCCAACGGATATCCAAGATTTTATTAGACCTAAAATACCTGGATGATTAATGTGCAGTTTAATTTCGGTTAATAATCTTTGATGGTCGATATTATCAAAAAATTTGACTAGATCCGCATCTAATACCCAATAATATCCTAGATCTCGCCAATCTGCGATTTTTTCTACTGCATTGATATAAGATAAATTGGGACGATAGGCAAAACTAACAGGCGAAAATTTCTCCTCCATGACTTCATACAATATATTTAATAAAGCCTGCTGTACAATTCTGTCGCGGACAGTGGGGATTTTCAAATCTCTTTGAGTGCCATTCTTTTTGGGAATAATTACCTGTTTGCAAGGTAGGGGTTGATAACGATTATTAGCAACAGCATCGCGCAATTGATAAATATTTAGGGTTTGATTGCGGGCAAAACCATCAACAGTTTCTCCATCTACGCCCGCACAACCGCGATTTTGAGCTACTTTTTCCCAAGCGCGTTGAAAATTATTGATGTCAAGAAATCTACGAGCAATATAAATCATCATAGTATCTCATGGTATCTTGGGGACAGTCCAAAAATCAAAAGAAAGGAACGCTACTTAAATTTGCTGACAACATGATTTAATTCCTCTACTAACCAGGATTCACCATCATTTTCTAAAAATACTTGTAGCAAAGTGCGAAAATACCATAAAGTTCCTTCCTTTCCACCATTAAACTTGAGCCATGTTGCTTCCCCTTCCCTAGATAAAGATTTCAAAATACAACGCGCATTATGCAATTTATCTGCTAATGTAACTCTCCGAATCGAAAGTGAAGCATGACGCAATTTTTCAATATGTTGCAGTTTACGTTCCTGCCAAGGTGGTTTTGGTATAGTATTTGTCTCAGTGCAACCATCAACTATTTCGGTTACTTTTTCACCAAACAGCTCTAAAATTACCTTGCGAGTTGCTTGTCCTCCTTGATCTTCGATCGCATCGTGTAATAGAGCAGCTATGGCTTCATCTTCATTGCCACCATCTTCTAATACTAGTGCCGTTACACTTAATAGGTGACTAATATAAGGTACATGATCTCCCTTTCTAGTTTGTTTAGCGTGTAGTTTGGTGGCGTAAACCAAAGCTTTCTCAAACTGCGCGGATAATTCGTTCAAATTCATACCGTCCTTTTAGTAATTATTTATAAAGCTTGTAAATAGCATCGATATCTGTCGTCATACGTTGTCGCAGATCCCAAGGTAAAATCACTTCTACATTTGGTCCCCAAGCTCGCAAACGCATCACAATATTATTATCATTAACACGATAATTAACTTGACAGTAAATATCTTTTTCCGACCGAGATTCTATAGTTGAAAGGAGATATTTTTGCTTTCCCAATTCAGTAAAACGGTAATATTTATATTTTATTAACTTTTCCACCTGTTGAACAGAGATTTTTTTAAACATTTCATCCCGTTCAGTTCCAGCAATATAATAACTATAGAAATACTGATTAAATCTCAAAACCAGTAATTCCTGTGGCTTATGGATATCAAATCCCCAAGCATCTGACATTTTGTTTTTAATATCATTTGGAGAGGGTGGATATTTCCCTTGACATTTATTGACAAAATGCTCAGGAATATTTGTATAATCTATATCTGGCTGCAATTCATCAAACTTGATAATTCGGTCAAGACGATAATCGTACCAATTTATTTCGCTCCAACTATCTTCGTTATCTTGCTTGGGAGTTTGACCATAGCCAAATAAATAGGGTGCTCGTTGGTAGTAGTAAATACAAACTGGATAAACGATACAATCCACATTCTCTTGATATAGCTTGGCACTCTGATAGGTTAGCCTGACTAAAGGTACTTGATCTTGTGCCCAAATATTTTTTAATTGTTTTTGTAGTAACTCAACTTGCTCGTACAGCTTGGGATGAACTATGTATTCTGCATGAATAAAGAATCTTTGAATACCATTAATTGGTTGAGATAATGAGTTATTGAAAGCCGACAATTCCTCGTTTGTGAACTGTTCGGAAGTAATTTGTATTTCTTGAAAACGAGTTAAGAAAAATTCGGGGAAATTATCTACTTTTAAGTATTCCTCTTGATTTTCCGTTCGGTGATTACTTATTTTCTGTAACCACCCCAAAGTTACTAATGACCCAAAATCATATTCTTTCAAATTTCGACTTGTGACAGAAAATAACCGTCCATCTAATAAAGACTTAGAGAATCTACGGGATCTTTGATCATTTTCTGATGAATTCGTAATCGTGCCAGTCAATAATAAATTTTCTAATTCATGAGATTGAATCGAATAATACTCAGAAAATGACTGACACCATTTATTCTTATCAATATTTAGACTTGAAGCAAATAACCAATCAGTTAATTTGGTAGCACAACGACATTCTTGAGTATGTAGAATAGGAACTTTATCGCGGGAATGTTGCCTCTCCGCGTCTAAAAAAAATAAATTACGCCATTGAATAAAAGTAAATTCTTCTTTTAATTCTAATTTAAGTTCATCAACATCATCTCCATAGAGAGAACGTAAGATAACCCATAACCTAACTGCTTTACCTAAATTTTGTTTCAAGGAGCCTGGCGTTAACATTTTTAAGACTTCTATACTGGGAGGATAGTTAAAAACTTCTCTCTTCATAGTGTTTTTGGATGCTCATGGATGTATGATTTTAGATTAGCAGCAAATGGAAAGTGCTATTTCCATCGGGTAACCACATCTCAACAAAGAGGCAGGGAGTAGGGGGCAGGGAGTAGGGAGTAGGGAGAAATGACCTCTGGAGTGGAGTGGAGTGGAGCGAAGGGTCTGAGTCCCCTACTTCTGTTAAGTGGTTCTCGTTCAGGTGGTGTCGAATCCCCATCTGAACCTTCTCCCCGGCCTCTTTCTCAATACTGCTCGGTTAAGGAATTTCTTGCTTGAGGCAAGCAGGGGGAGAGTTTTGCCTCCCCTGCTTATCCGAGCAGTATTGGGGGGTATTTTATCTCAAGTCTAAGTGGCATAAGCATTTTGGGTAAGTCGTTTAAATCTTTGAGAGAAATCCGGGTTCAGTAGGGATTGTTATTTAATTTATGTTCCCCATAACGATGTAATATCAGTTTCCCCTCAACAGAACGACAGCTAACCCGGACACCTTGGGTAATCCGAAAATGGTCTATATCACCCATATTTTCATACTTATCATACCGCAATCCTCCATGCTGTTTAAGAATAGCCGTATCACCATTTGACTGATTTAATAAACAAGCAACTTTCGCCAATGTTTCCTGTAGCTTAACTCTAGCTTTATCTTCTTTTTGTTGATTGTAATCAGCCCGAAAGGTATCCAGATATTCCAATCGGGGAAAAGTCAGTAAAGCTCCTGAGAGAAGCTGCTCTTTACACTGATTCCAAATTAATTGTCCCCATGTAGAAAGCATCGTTTTTTGATCAATTTCCACCAACATTGCTTCTGGTATTTCCGCTGTTTCACTAATTGTTAGTTCTACCCCTGCATCTAATAAAGCTAACTGCAAAGTATGGGGTTGAATTGAGTTAATATCAACAGCGATTGGTAACCGGGGGATCGTGATTAAATCTGACTTTTCTCCCTCAAAGATATAAATTATCTCATCGGCGTAAAACATCCCTATCGTATTGAGATAGCCTTGTAAGCTTTTAAAGCTACCAACTAAATTAAAAGTTATTTTGTATTTACTTGCTTTATATGCAGGAATAGTATCCTGTAACCAAACAATTAAATCATCAATTCCCAGGGAAAAAGCTTCGGTACTAGCAGTTGAAAGCCCACTTGGAGTGTAGATACTAGTATTAATTAAATCTTGTTTTCTCAGAAAATCTTCGATGATTTTAGCGGTAGTTTTTCCTTGTGTAGTATCGGTAGAAATCAGAAAGTGAATATCTTCTTTTCCCTGAGAGATATTTTCCTGGTAAATCCCGTAAATCCCATTTAGTTCGGCACTAGCACGGCGAATTTGGGGTATTTTTGCCCCCGACAGTTGTAGATCAGCTCTTTGTTTCAGGGTAGCGATAACTTCCTTAACATGATTGGGGGTTCTATCTTCGCTGAGGTTAGCAGTGTCTCGCAAGTAGGCATACCAATCTTTTTCTTCAGGGTTATTACGATTGATTTGATTCGTGAGGAGACTAGTCCCGATGGTAGAAATGATAACTTTACGCATAATTAAAGACGAGGCGAGAGGTACGGAGTTGTTTACAAAAATCAAATAGAATTGCTAGAGTACTTAATACAAACCCTAGAAATTACTACCCGACTTTTACCAAAGTTTTTGAAAATTATTTGGTCGATTCGACTGGGAGTTGAGGAATTGTAGAAACTGTCTTGACTCTGGAGAATTATCAGGAAATATTGTCAACAGTTCCAAATAACCTCGGGTTTTTCTGGGTTTGGGTTTTTGATCTTGAGGGTTTTTCACCACATGCACGATGGGATACATCCGATGCCAAAGTCTACCAATTTGACCCATTCTTCCAGTAATCGATGAGCGGTAAATGGACTGTTCTGGTTGAGTTTTAGAAGTTGCTTGTTGGTAAGCCTCATGCAACCAAAAAATCGCTTTGCTGTCTTCTACATCCTGGGCTTCCCGTCCCCAAACCTGTACGGTATCGGGATGCCATGCTTCCCGCCAAGATGCTTTTTGTTGGGGGTTGGGTGTCAACCCTTGCAATTGCATCCAATCTTGGGCAGTTTGCCGAACCTTATCGATGAAACTACCCACTTGATCTAGCTTGCGTACTTGTACATCTGTCATCAGCGATCGCTCCCCCAACCACTGCCAGTGACAACCAATCAGAGACTTATATTGGTCTTCGTAATATTCTTCAAAAAATAGGCGATGGTCTGCTCGTCGCCAAGATTTCCCGAAACCACCTAAAACCATGGCAAATCGGGTTAAAGCTGCCACTAATTTTTTCAGTGTTTCTTCATGTTCAGGATTCGGTAACCGCTTGGCTAACAACCAGGTTAATTCACCTTCAAGATGATAAGTTGGTTGGCGATAACGACCTTTACCAAAGCTTTCCGAATTATAATCCTTGAGTACCCGGAAACTCATCCCCAATAATCCGATCATTGCCTCACCGTGAATTCCCCCAAAGAGATGATTCACAATTTTATCTGCCATATCTGCATTGGTCAGTCCGCCAAACAGCCGCAACGCATGACCACGCACCGCTGCGCGAAAAATATTCGCTCGAAACTCCCCGGTTCCATCAATCAGCTTGGCTGCTTGTCCTTGCCCTTGGAGTTTAGTATGGTAAAGAACATTGCCCGTATGAGTTTCCGGCTGTCCGTATCCAGCACAGACACGACAACCAATCCCCGTAGAAATGGCCTTACCCCAAATATCCCAGATAATTTTCCACTCGGAATCTGGTAACAAGGTGTTGCTAGAAATCCCAAACCGCAATTCTGGTTGATGTAAAGATATCTGGATGAAAGCACCACTATCTCTCTGACTAGATTTAACTTGCCAATTTTGCTGGGGGTGAACAATATCTACTAAATTTTCAGTCCAAGCAGTATCTGTAGGATAAGCACCATGAAAACGGAGAATACCGGGTTGGAAATCACCATCGGGGAGGGATTTACCACAATAGCGTTCAGCTTGTTCCTTGGTACAAGCGCGACGGAATATCCCTTTCATACTACTACCAGGATAAAAGGGCCAGCCCCTAGCACCAATGACAGGACGAATGACACCATCATCTTGTCCGCTATTGGTGATAAATCGCCAAGTTAAATTATAAAGGCGAGTTTGGATATTAGCGGGGGGTGGGGGAAGTTGGGGATAAGTCTTTTCTACCCACTCCGACGCCCAAAGTATGGCATCTTGTTTTTCGGCGCCGGGAATCAGTCGTTGAATTTGACAACGTCCGCCAATTTGGGCACGGAATAACATGGGGACTTTTTTCGCAGGTTCAGGAATAGCCATGATTTTTTACCCCCTATTTATAACGTTGGGTCCACCACACAATACAGTCGCAGAGTTGGCTTAAAACCGCTAAAGTAACTCGCTGTTCATCTATATCTAACCTCCAGAGTTGGTCAGACATGGCTTGGATTTGGTTGACATTATTGGCATTAATTGGTTCATTGGGAATTAAAACCCCAGCTTGTTCCATCACACCAACCAGTGCATCCCACGTTTCCTGCCAATATTGGGATTTCTCAGGTTCTTTAGCCTGCAAACGCAGATGTTCACCCCAAAACCGCTCTAATCCATAAGCAACAGCCATCCGCATTTTATAGGACTGGTTCAGGGACTTCTCATCACGTTTTTTAGCAGCTAAGACCAACCTTTGAGCTTCCCGGTCTAGATCGTAAGATTTCCAACCCATGATTAATAATCTCCTGCCAATCTAACATTACAGTGACCAAAGCCAATGGACTCCAACCCCCCAAAATACAGTTCTTGAGATGTTTTGCCACTCCCAAAAGGTTCCCAACCCTTTTGTTTCACCGCCACGGGAAATATTAAAATACTTCCTTCTGGTAAAGCTTCTACGTTAAAAAATGCCTTGCCATCTACCCTTTTCTCATCATCTGCGAGTTTCACCCGACTTTGACGATAGAGGGCCATATCATGCAACATGGCCATATCCTTGTCGGCAACTACCAGCAAATTATGTGGGTTCAAATCAATATCAGTTGGTATCCAAACTGAAAGATCCTCCTGATGCTCAATTTCAATGAAACCTAAATTGAAAAAGAGAACTCGATGATTAGTACCCACTTGACGACTCTGCAATCCTTTTGGTGCAGTATATGGTTTGGGTAACACTGCATCGATACCAACAATTTTTTGATAACGTTTAAGTAACAAAGGACAAGTAACCCAAACAATTGGTTGACCAGGACAAAATACCGGCAACCACACCAGAGAGGCATATTCAAACTTGACTAATGCTTCTGTAGTCTTGTTTTCCTCCCCTTGTACAGCTTCATGACCATACCATTTCCGTTCTGTCTCGGTTTTGATTGTTTCTGAATCTTCTGTACTTTTAATCTGTCCCCGCATCTCTGCCCGAAATCTACCACGAATAGAACTCCCAGGTATTATCCCCGTGCGAGTAAATTGGTCGCGGAAAATTAAGTTGAGATTGCCAGTTTCTTCTCCGGCACTAGCTCCGATATGTAAGGGAGCAAAGGTTTCAATGATTCCGTAGGCTTTATGATACATTATATATCTTCCCCATGAATTGTCGGTGTAGATTTTGGTAAGGGCAGAGCTAAACCACATCCCCAGCGTTTGAGTGAGGGACCTTCCTGGGGGAACCATTGCTCACTCCAATTTTGCCAAGGCTGATTGATAGATTGTTTGAGGATGTAAACTGTACCCGCAGGAACTGCATAACGCCCCCTGGATAATCGCTTGGGTTGACTTCCTTGACCTCCTAATCGGTAACGAAAAGGTATAGCACGGTCTGTGAACAGTGCTTCCACCTCCCAAACATTTTGTGCTTGGCTTTCTGGTTCTGCTCGCTTGCTCAAGTAGATCGGTTCTCGCTTTGACAACCGATTGGAACCCCAAACTCCGGGGGTAATTAGGGCAAAGGCAGACCCCACAGGTGATTTTAAAAAGTCATTGAGTGTACTAGTAATAGGTTTGCACTGCACATCCACAATGTGTCCCTCACCACCAAAACGATACCAACCAGGATCAAGTGGAGTATTGGCAAGATAGACCAAACAAGTATCAGGTTTCATTTGCACTGAGTTTTCCAGAAACAAGCTACCTTGTTGATCACTATTTCTGATCACATGCCGTTCTTCCAATTCCAAACGCGGGTGTAAGTGTGCGAGGAACTTCCACGGAGCCTTCTCAACTACTGTCGGTTCATTCCAGTTATTAATAGCTAACCAAGTGTTACTCTCATATTTATCATTAGCTTGAGGTAGCCATGCTTTTTTTGTCCTATCCCAACTTAGGATATGAACAATTTTGCCCTCTTTAACTAAATAGTTGCGTGGAGTTGGTACGTAAAAATTTTGTGTGTTTGACATTACTTCATCTACATTTCCCCAAAAGGGACCTGCTAACATCAAATCACGGATATCTGTATCTTGCTTTTGAGCAGCTGCAAATAAACCCGATAGCGTGGCAGCACTGGGAGGAAAACTACTACCAGAACGTCCTACGAGGTTTTCTGGTGAGAGAAATCTGCCCGAACTACCGTAGAGTAAACCCAATGATTCGATGATGATTAGATGTGTAAAGGGAGAACGTGGTGGAAGATATTGTGGTTCTACTGTTGACATAGGTGAAATCCCACTTTGGCAAGGTTAATAATCCAGTCCGTTAGAGCTTTTTTGTCATCGCACTTGGTGTGGTTTTCGCTATCACCTAAAATTCCCGATTGATGAACTGTCAAGTCTACTTCACTGTCATGCCACCAGTTTCCTGTATCTTCAATTACATCCACATGATGGGGAAAATATATCTCCAGCAAAGCTAGGGCAATATCTAAACCATCCTCATCGAAAGCGTGACGAGATTCTAAAACAGCAACGTCGTTGTATATGTGCGTCCAATTTTGTTTGGCTTTATTTTCGTTTTTCTCGCGATCGCGATAATTTGCCAGTAACCCTGATTCTAACAGCCACCAAGGACATACCCACTCTAAGTGATTACCGTTATTAAATAAGATGCGAAAGGCTATGCGATCGCGTCCATGATTTTTAGCTGATTTTTCAGCTTCCCGACAGTGTTGCAATACATCCCGTTGCGGGATACCGGGAAAAGCCCAAACAAAACCAACGCTAACGGTAATTGGCTTTTGATTAACTTTATTTTCGTGCCAAATCTCCTTGTTAAACTTGCTAAACCAATCAACACAATACTTTGGTTCTAATTTTTCGCTTTTACCTTCCTCGTCATAAAAAGCACCTAAGAAGTCATCACCTCCAGCATAAATAACCCGACCAAATTCAAATGGTCTTTTTTGAAAGGACTTACCCCAATTCCGCATTTTTTTGCTGAATTCATGGGTTTTTTCGGGGAATTTTTTCAGGTAATCACCAGCTTTGTCCCCATCTCCTTGGAACCAACCTTGAAAACCCTCTTTATATCTATTGAGATCTTTAAACGATACTGGACGTAGGTCTTCTGATATCTGTTCAGTGTCTTTACTAAAATCCAACTTCTTAAAACGTTCAATAAATTTGTGAGAAACACTTTTATAGGTAATTATTCGCTTGATTAACTCCGGCACACTCAATTCTTCATCAGGATCAATCAAAGATTCTCCTAATTTATCACTTAGTGCTTTATAAAACTGTTGAACCTCAGCTTTTTCTTTCTGATAATCATACTGACGAGGATCGGATATCTGACCCAGACGAGGATATGCGATCGCATCCGTACCAGAAAGGGTAGAACTCTCACCCTGCCAGTTGATTCCAGTCCAATCACGCCAGCGTTTCTTTTCATTCATCTTCTGTCTAACATCCACAATACTTTCACCAATTTCTCCTTGAACCCAGAAAAATTCCCAAGTATATTTGGACCACAAACCCCAAACTCTTTTCCACGATTTATATTCAAACTCACCTTGAATATTTTCCTCAATCCACTCTCGGCAACTTTCGGTAATGCATTCCCAAGCTTCTTTGAACACCGACTCTGCTTTTTTCTCTGGGAAATCACCCTCAATAATAATTTGATTGGGCATTCCTTGGGTAATGTTTGGTAATGCTGGAGATATCACTTCACAACCCGCTTGCTTCGCTGCATCACAAATAACCCAAGATAAAAAAGAGAGTAAATAAGAACTCCCGTATAAATCTCGTAATTTTCGTGATTTCTCAATGAAACCCTGGACTGGAGAAAAGGTAATTATAGTATATGGGCGTTGACTCATAATTTTACTTCCTGACAACTTAACATTTCGTCAAATGAATTAAAACTTCTGCCAGTGATCTTACCATCGGACGTTGGGATAAATCTTCACCTCGTTTTAAGCGGTGAACACTACCCCTAAGTAAAGGATATTTCTCTATCAGTTCGTTAGTTTTCTCCTTCCAGTTATTGGCAAAAATAATCTCGTCTGCATCTGCATCTAATTGACTATTAATTTTGGCAACAATTCTTAGTCCAAGTCGCTGACAGAATTTTTCCCACTCGGCAAATTTATCTACATCTCCGGATAATATAACTGCGTGGGTTGCTCCTTTCATAATTGTTTCATTTTCTGGCGAGATAATACCACCAACATCGATAATATTAATCTGCTGGTTTGCATTCCTAACCCATTGAGAGGCTTGATTGGCAAATTCTGGGGTAAGTTCAGACTTTAAGCAGGGTTTATTTTCCGTTGCTAATCCCTGATTATGTTCGTAGGTTTTTTGATACCATGACCCTTCTCCGTCAGGACAAGCGGTAATCACATAAGGGTAGGGAGCACCCAATTCCCCCAATATTGCCTGTTTTAACCCTTCTCGCAAACAAGATTTTCCCGAATGAGGTGGACCACATAATACAACTTTGATGATATTACGCTCTGGCTGAGATTCCTTGGTTTCAATTACATCTCCTACTTGATATGTAGGGGAGCCATGGGAGATGGTTACTATATAGTTTTTGTATCGCATAGCACCAGTTGGGGTACTAACTTTACTCCCCATTTTGGGGTCAAGAACAGCAACAATTTGATATAAATGGGCAAGTTTATGGGCAATAGTATAGGCTACAGCAACTGTTTGGGGACCGTCAATCAATATCCGCTCTCCCCCAGTAATTTCCCCGGAGTCAATCATTTGATTTAACAATTCCAATGCGTCCTGAGCAATCTTATCGCCCTGTGCGGGTAAGGTACGATTAAATCCTACCCGCAATATCTCACCTTCTATTTTTAAGTGGTAGCTGTACATAATAACCGTATATTTTTTGTAAAAATTATACTATGTTATGCAGCATAACATGGAGGTGGAAAGGGGGCTTTCCAGGATGTGGACAATTTGTTATATCTTTTCACACCAAATTATCCGCACTGAGGTAGCCCCTAGATTTACACCAATTCTCAATTTAAGAATTAACAAGGGCTTGAGCATTAATAGTCAAAACAAGTAGAAAATAGATGGTAGTACCCCTGTTAAGGTAAACATTTGTACTAACAAATTAATAGGGGTCCAGCCTTGCACCCAGAAAAATTTCCAAGCAAAAATTAATATTTGCGCTTAATTTTTAGGTTTCAGTGTTGTGGAAACAACGTAAAATTAGGCTTCCGGTTAGTGTATACCTTAACAGGGGTAAAGTATTAGGGTTGGCAATGCTATTGGGGTACTTACAGGCAAGTATTGCCAATATGCACTCAGCACCGCAAACCAAGTCTAACAATTTTGGATTTTGGATTTTAGATTGGGGAAGAAAAAGAGAGATTAGGAAGAGAGGAGCTAGTGATGATAGATAACACATCAATCCCTCAACGAAATCCAAAATCTAAAATAGGCACAGTCTAAATACAAAATACAGTATCTGGGATGCAGTACTGAGTGCATTCGGGGCATTTTTCGTGTATTGATTGACTTACTTTCACAGCGCGATCTTACCGACAATTTGCTTTTTGTTCCTCATTACATTAGATGTGGGGGGATATTCGTCCCCTGGGTGCGGTACGAGCGGGTTTGGATTATATTCTGATCGTGATACTGATATTTTCCCCCATCCACACCCTAATGACGATCATCTCAGCCTTTCTTAGCAAGGGCAAATATTATTCAAGTATTTTGATATAATTTTTACTCAGTAAAAAGATGCTCCCCCTGGGTTGAAAAAATTTGCAGGATGAATTGAGATCGCTGATGCTTGGGTTTACAGGGGGTAAAATTACCCCGCAATTCAGCAACGCTTCCTATTACCTCCACTCCCCATCAAGTATACTGTTGGGTAATCAATCGGTTGTGGGTAGTAGGGTGAATGAAGGCAGCAGGTGTGACATGGGTAGGGGTACAGTTCGAGGGGAATCTACTAGCAGCAGACATCACCACTGAATTATTAGCGGGGAGTATCAGGGGACAGTCCCCAGAGGACTTTGGATTAGGTAAATCCGACAGATTAGAAGACGAAATCGCTAGTACTTGGGGCGATGTGAAACTCTACTGGGCGGCATTCCAACGGCAATTGTCACTGTTGGATGAAGAGGATACAGCGACAAGTATTACCCGGGAAATGTAGGCGGTCCCCCTATTACTGAGTCTGGGGTACAACCCCCTTCATACCCCGAAGGCGGAGGTGGTAGATGGGTACACCTTCGCCATTTCCCACCGAACCGAAACCGGGGACAATCAACCCCCCATCCATATCATCGGCTGTCGGTTGGACGTAGATAAACTAAGTCGCTCTGGTGACGGAGCGGCTTAGTTTACTTGTTGGATCTAAATCTCATTGGCTTACCAGTGAAAATTATGTTACTCCCATCAGGAGTGAAAAGCCTTCTATTCCAACCTCCCCATTTGTTGCCTCCTCCTGTTACCTGTTAAGAATTATCTTCTCATGGCAGGAAGGGAGTAACTATTGGTGGAAAAGCTACCTCGAAACCGCCAAAGTGTTATGCAGTCTAGTTTCTGGAAATTTGGAAGGGAGATTTCAGATGTTAATCGACGCACCTCGCGAAATCGCTGTAAGCCTATATTTTTCGTTGAGGTGTGTCGATGGCTTACTGGGTAAGGATTTCAGGTCTGTATTTGACCCAAGAACACACAAGATATATAATTTTTTTGAGAGGTGCGTCGATTTGGCGTCTGAAATCCTTACGGGACAAGGGCTGCTGAACGAACTCCCTACCGATTGGGTCAAATCGGATTAGTTGGAAACAAAAATTGCTCCGTTCCCCCGCTCGCTGTGAGCGTTGCCCTACCGATTGGGTCAAATCGGATTAGTTGGAAACCAAGTACGCCCTGTCGGAGATTACCTTTACGGTAAACCCTACCGATTGGGTCAAATCGGATTAGTTGGAAACTGCCAGGTAGGCTTCCGGGGTGGCGGCAAACTTGCGTAAGCAGCCTTCCCTACCGATTGGGTCAAATCGGATTAGTTGGAAACCCTTAAATAAGTTAGTTGGAGAGAGAGATATATCTCACCCTACCCCTACCGATTGGGTCAAATCGGATTAGTTGGAAACTCGTTATACATCCGTGCTGACGGTAGCCATAGTACTGGTACCCGACCCTACCGATTGGGTCAAATCGGATTAGTTGGAAACCATAGATAGTCTCCTTTCCCCATGGTTTAGACCCTACCGATTGGGTCAAATCGGATTAGTTGGAAACTTTAAGCTGCTCCTTTGAATCAGGAGCCCTGCCCCCTACCGATTGGGTCAAATCGGATTAGTTGGAAACCGGAACCCAAACTGATTACTGCCTGCGGCTTGAAACCCTACCGATTGGGTCAAATCGGATTAGTTGGAAACTTTCCTCGTTTATGCCGCCTTGGCTGAGCGTGTACGCCCTACCGATTGGGTCAAATCGGATTAGTTGGAAACTGAAAGTTGCATGTGGGCCATCTTCTGTAAACCCTACCGATTGGGTCAAATCGGATTAGTTGGAAACGTTCAGTGCCGTGAACAAACCTATGCCGCCGGACATCCCTACCGATTGGGTCAAATCGGATTAGTTGGAAACGGAAAGTGTTCAAACGCCTCGATCAGCAAATCGTAGCCCCTACCGATTGGGTCAAATCGGATTAGTTGGAAACATTCTTACACTTACTTGGCTCGGGGCACCCGTTGGGCGCCCCTACCGATTGGGTCAAATCGGATTAGTTGGAAACCACGCTCGCGGGACCGACGTGCGAAGCTACAACAATGACCCTACCGATTGGGTCAAATCGGATTAGTTGGAAACCTCATCAATTCTGTCACGTCCACATTCGCCAACCCTACCGATTGGGTCAAATCGGATTAGTTGGAAACTTTTGGTGCCGGTTTTGGTGCCGGTTTTGGCCCTACCGATTGGGTCAAATCGGATTAGTTGGAAACTTCGGTTTGGTCGAAATCGAAGCCCGAGAGCCCTACCGATTGGGTCAAATCGGATTAGTTGGAAACCCCCACGACTTATCTCGATCGTAAGGGGAGCCTACGGCGCGATACCCTACCGATTGGGTCAAATCGGATTAGTTGGAAACCCTTAAATCCTACCTGTTCGTAGAACAACGTATTTTGCGTGAAAACCCTACCGATTGGGTCAAATCGGATTAGTTGGAAACCTTTGCCACCCCCTCCGTAACAGCCGGTAAGCCCTACCGATTGGGTCAAATCGGATTAGTTGGAAACGAAGGAGATTAGTAGGTGGTCTGTGGTGGCTGAACTCCCTACCGATTGGGTCAAATCGGATTAGTTGGAAACTGTGGTTCCATGGTGGAATGCATTGCCTCTATTACCCTACCGATTGGGTCAAATCGGATTAGTTAGAAACTTTTCTTCATCCGAAAAATTATACCCCCACAAAATTAACATACTAGAGAGTGCCTGGTATGTTAATTTTGTGGAGGTGTAATAAGGGAAAGTTCATTCATGTTCGGTGTAAAAGGTGGGGAACTCAAGGGATCAAACCCTGACAAAATATCCCCCATAGTCCGACACAGAACCTGCATAAAGTCTTGTGGGCTAAGGATTCACAAAATTAACACGCTAGTGAGTGATTAAAATCTTTACTCATAATGTCATGTTTAATTTTCTGGATGGGGAGTTAAAAAGTATTTGGAATTTTCTGATATTATTATTAGTTATTTCTCGGTTAATTTTAAGGATCTGAGTGAAAAATTATGTCTTTTTTTAATATTTTTAATCAAGCTTACCAAACTGTTAATAAATAAGATGAGTTTGCCCTGGCTTACCGTGTGTTTCTATGAACCCAATGTCCAATAGACATCTCCAGAAATGTTTTTCACCCCTGATGGGAGTATGTTGGAGATGTCTAATCGACAGTGGGTGTTAGTGGGCAAGATATCTATGGTTTACTTGCGAGTGCAACGGGAAAACAGCTGATCGAGCATATTAATAGCCAGATCGATTTCACCATAGCTGATGGTGAAGGCTGGGGCAATGGTAATCACGTTCTTGTAATATCCACCAATATCCAATATTAGACCGTATTTTTTGCCACCAACTTCTAGGTTGCCTAGCATTGCTTCGTCTACGATGCGATCGGTCATGGCTTTGTCTGGGGTAAAGCCGTCCTCTGCACTGCAGATTTCGAGACGGAGTGCCATCCCCAGTCCATCAACATCACCGACAATTTTATGGCGTTGTTTGAGATCTTTCAATCCTTTGAGGAAATATGCTCCCTTTTCACGGGTGAGGGTTTCGTAATCCTCTTCATGCAATATCTTGAGGGTTTCCAAACCTACTGCCGTCCCCAAGGGATTACTCGCAAAGGTAGAATGGGTGGAACCAGGCGGGAATTTTTCGGGGTTGATTAGCTCTTCCTTTGCCCAGATGCCTGAGAGGGGATTGAGTCCATTGGTCAAGGCCTTCCCAAACACGATGATATCCGGTTTAATATTGAAGTGCTCAATCGCCCACAGTTTACCAGTACGGTAAAAGCCCATCTGGATTTCATCATCAACAATCAGGATTTTTCGCGCTTCCAAAATCCCTTGCAGGCGCTCGAAATAGCCTTGCGGGGGAATCACATAGCCGCCAGTTCCCTGAATCATTTCTAGATAAAAGGCGGCAAATTCTGCTTGTTCTGCCTTTCCATCCCACAGTCCATAGTATTCCGTCTCAAATAGGCGCTCGAACTGGTCTACACAATATAATCCGCAGTCCTCGCGCTTTTTGCCATATGGGCAACGGAAGCAGTATGGAAAGGGAATAAACTGGGCGCGATCGCTGAAATGACCATAGCGGCGTCGATAACGATAGCTAGATGTAATTGCCGAAGCTCCCAGTGTCCGACCATGATAGCCTCCTTCAAAAGCTAACATCAGGCTTTTACCACCTGTAGCATTTCGTACTAGCTTGATGGAGTCTTCCACTGCTTGGCTGCCACCGACATTGAAATGGACACGCCCCTTCTCCCCAAACTTGCTTTCGATGTCCTGGGAGATGGTAGCTGCAAGATCAATCTTAGTCGGATGCAAGTATTGGGAAGCGACCTGGGGTAAAGTATCAATTTGCTGTTTCAGGGTACTATTTAGGCGCTGATTGGCATACCCCAGGTTGCAGGCAGAATACCACATCTGCAAATCGAGGAATGGGGTTCCTTCGCAGTCATAGATAAAAGATCCGTGGCATTCGGTGAAAATTTTTGGCTCCTTCAGGTAATGGACGGTATCACCAAACGAACAATATTTTTCCTCAAGGGCGCGTAGGCGGTGTTCGTTATTGACTGAGGTAATATTAGCCATAATTAGAAATGCTCCTTATTAATAGACTGCGGCAGTGCTTGCCTGGTGGGTTGAAAGAGAGTTCATTCATATTTATTCGGTGTAGAAGATGGGGAAACCTATTCCCCATAGTCCGACACAGAACCTGTATGAAGTATTGTGGGGTAGGGGTTCACAGAATTAACGCCCTAGTATTTAGCTTTTCCAGTAAGTTTTGCAGGATGACGATAGCATCGCTAAAGCCAGCAATTGCCTGATGCTGGATATTTTTAACCTGGCAGTAGCTTGTCAGGGATGCCTTGGCTAAAACTAGATTGGCTGCCTCAAGGGAGACACAATAATCAGAACGACCATCGCCAACATACAAAATTCCCCTACCATTGCCAGCCATTGCCTTGGCGACTTGACACTTGCATACACCTGAACCACTGACACAGGTGGAAGCAAAATATGGGGTTCCCAGCCCATAACGGCCTTCTCCCTGAAATACCAGTCTGTTGGCTGCCACGGAAATATGATCCAGCCCACATCGCCGCAGAATACTACGAATTACGTAATCTAAGCCATCACTGACAATTGCGATGGGCAGATGATATTCCTGGCAAAGCCTGAAAAAAGCTGGGAACGCAGGATCAATTGTGATGGTGGCAATCAGGGTGTCTAGATCCTGCTTGCTACAGCGTAGTAATGCTATCTGTCGCCGCATACATTCGGCAGTACCGATTACACCTTGTTCCCATTCAGTTTCGATATCATGCCAACTGTGGTCTGCAAAATAGTGCAGGAGTAGGTCTGTTGTATCTTGAATACTAATCGTGCCATCAAAGTCGCAAATAACGTTCCATTTCGTCATCACAATAACCTCTTGTAGTAAACACGAATCGACGGCGATAATGGGGTAACCCTTATCTTAAAAAAAGTCCCCGTCTCAAAGCTTCAATTCTTTTATGGATTGGTGGATGGGTATGTTTTAACCAATGAAAAGTGCCTACCTCTTCTTTCATAGCAACCCGAATCCATAAAGTAGCCATCTGTTCCTTATTTTTCTTAGGTGGTTCAAAGGGTAAACGATCAAGAACAGCCAAGGCAGATGCCATATCGTCAACACTAGTTAGCCTAGCTGCAACTGCGTCTGCATGATATTCGCGCCATCGACTGTGCCAGAAGCTTAACAAGGTTACTAGAAATTTGGTTACCGTTGGCAAGGTCATGAGAATCAGCCAAACTACTACACCAGCCAAAAGTCCTGATGCATACTGCCACTTTCCCCAAAGACCATATATTAAACCGGCAACTAACATGAGTAAAGCTGCAAATCTCCCGAAATACCACACAATAAAAAGCATTGGTTTAAACAGGATTAACATCACACCACTTGAACTGGCTGAAAGTAAAGTTTTTGCCATTGTATCTAAGTTGGCAATATGCCCTAGCTCATGTGCCATAACGGCGGCTATTTGGTTTCGATTCAATTGCTGAATTAAACCAGTTGTAGCCACGACCATTGAGTAAGAGCGGGTTGCACCTACCGCATAGGCATTAGCATTATCATCAGCTAATTCAATGCCCACCACAGGCGGTTTGGGTAGGCCTTCTGCTTGCGCTAAACTGCAAACTACACTACATAACCATTTCTCCCGTTCTGAATAGAGTCCCTCTTCCGCGATCAAATATGGATTAATTACCCGGATTTTTCTTTGATTGATATAAGAAGGCACTGCTGCAAAGTATTGATAACTTGTTGTCATAAACCAGTAGAGGCTGGGTAAGCCAATACAAACTAGAAAAAACATCCCCACAATAAAATTTAATGAGCCTTGTTTAAACAATAGGAAACCATAGTAAATAGCACATAATCCATACATCAAGACACCAAGGCAAAACAATGATATGATGAAGATTACAGCTAGATTTCCTTGGGCATTTCTAAATTTCATGTTTCTGACCTGCAAGTTTGAAGTGTTAATTTATGTATGAAGTTCCCCGTAACTGATATCCTGCCTACGGAGAGTTAATAAAAATTAGTGTCTCCAAAAACTTCCAATCTAAACTATTAGTACTTAACTCCTGAATCCGGCTTATTAAACCCACAAAAATAACAATCGGGAGTTTCCAAAAATCCTATATCTGTCTTATGCCAGGTTGGATTTGGAAACTCAAAAATCCAATCGATTCCACGATCTAAGTTGAGGAAACCGCTGACTAAGCCATGTATCACACTTACAGCCGTACTTGCACAAGTACTATTCAACCAAAAAACAGCAGGATCGTTGATTCCTTCTAGATAACCAGCTTTTGCCACAATTTGATTGATTTCCATAGGTGCAGATTCTAGAGCTGCTCGTTGTAAGTTAATAATGTTGCCACACATCAAACACCAACCACCTCCAAGAGGTGGAACAGTGACACGACAAAACATACGTGGTGTGTTGTCTGATTTTCTCAGATCTATATGAGTGCCAAGACAAACCAGAGGACGCATATATTTCAATGCTAATTCTTGGGTAATCTTGCGAGAAAGGTGGTTATCTGTAGCAACAACTATTAAATCTGTACAGGCAATTTCTTGTTTAGCTGTTTCATTATCAATAGATACTGGCATGGCTTTAACACAGGAGCCAGTTTCATAAATTCTCTTGATTAAGGATTTGACATAGTCAACTTTATGCCATCTTTGGTCAGACATTTTTTTGGTAGCTCCCGGCATTCGATTCAGGTTAACTGTTTCTAACCGGTCAGGGTCGATTAATACCCAGTTTTTTACACCTAATCGCCCCAACAGTTCTGCAAAGATAGAACCAATACCACCACAACCAATCAAACCTACTTTTAGTTCACCTAATTGTTTTTGACAAGCATCACCAAATATTCGCTGTCGTGCAAACATCAAGTCGGTATCATTTGGTAAATCTGTATGATCTGATTCTGGAATTTCAAACCATGATTGATAAAATTTAATATTTTGATAGCTTTTCCCTTTTCTATCCCAGATTCGGAACTGGATTTGTTGTAAGCATGGGTCAGATACACCAGAAATCAGGCGTGGTTTCTTGGCAAATTTAGAGGATAGAAATCGAGAATATTCCGCTTCGTAATAGTCATCAACCAAGGAAAAATCCAGCATTGTATTTCCCCCATGGGTATGAATATGCACAACATGCAATCCCCCTTGTAGATAATTCTCGATCAAATACGAATGAAACTGTTGTTTCAATATCAATCCGCTAGTAGATTGTAGTTCGTAGCATTCAGGTAAAGGAACAATCCAAGCTTTAGGAATATATCGAATTTTGTTTTTGGATACTTGATGGCGTTGACAGAATAAAAAACCAATCACTTCTTCATTGTATTGCTGATATTTCAGCATAGCTGAACGAAACTCTTGCCACATTTTCGGAGGTATATGCAAACAAATATCTTGTGGTGATTCTTGAATTTTCATGCTCTTTAGTACTGTGTTTTTGAATTGGAGATATTATGAACACAATTACAAAAATTAATTAGTAATCATTTTAATCATTGCTGTTGATTGCATGACGTGCGGTCACAAACAAGGTGGTGAGATTATGTCCTTTATTAACCTGAATGCTAGGTTTCCAAGAATTTAGCCATACCTCTCGGCTAAAGCCTCCACCTAATCCCACACAATACCAGTACCATCCTTCATCACTTAAAAATGGTGCTCCATAATAACTTTGCCTAGTAAAATGATGGTCTCCTTCTCCTACAGTATTCCAAGGATAATTAAGATAACACCCTATGGGAGGAAGTTGAGGATAATCTGGTGGCAATAAAAACAGAACATCACTATTGGAAACACTAAATTTCTCAGAAGATAACGGCATTCTCTTGATTAAAATTGCCGTGTATTTAACATTCCCAACAGTCTTGCTACCAACCAAAATATTCTTAGCAACTTTTTCTAAAAGTTGGAGTTCTTCTAATAGTCTTGTATTGGGTTTAAATCCGGATTTATCTTGGCTAATTGTAATTGTCATATCTCCCCTTCTATTTGACGATGCTTAATCTCAAATAATTTAGCCTTTCACTATTTTCGGAACTGTCCACACCTTTGAACCCTCCTTGAGTGCTTCATTATTTTTTAAAGGTCGAGTGCCATTGAAACCTTCTTCCATTACGTCATCATTACCAATTTCAGGTAATCTCGCTCTTAGTTGTTCAACTGTTACCCCTTCTGGTAAATCTACCAGTTTCCCATTAATAACTGCTCTCATTTTATTTCCTTATTGTGATGTGAAATGGGTGAAATTTACTACCTACTTAAATGATGATGCAATTGTACAGATACTGCTGGTTTTTTAGGTGGATTTTTACAATCATTAAAATGATGAGCATCTCCTGTCCAAAACCACAAAATTGACATTCCGATGATTCCGCAGATATTTGTTAATAGGAACTGCTTCAAATAGTTTGATACAGTATTTTCTAAACCGATCAATCTTGTATCAAACTTTTGCAGGCTCACCTTAATGGTATTTGTTTCTTCTACATACATACTTTCTTGTTGCTGGGTAATGGTGGCAATTTTTAATTCTAAATCCTGATATTGCTTGATCAAAGTCTCATTCCTCTGCTGACTTATGTCCCAATCATTACAATCTTTACTTACTAACTTTCCATTGTTTATTTGCATATTCCTCCTTCAAGCATTAGAGGTAACTAATTAGCCACTTAATCAAAAACATTTGTATTGCCAATTCGGTAGTAATCCTGGCTTCCATTTTGGGAGTTAAATGTATCAAATATTTCAATTAAATCAACAACACTATTTGCCGAATTTTTTAACTCAGTACCTAAAGATTGTTCTACTGATGCAACTTCAACTCGAATTCCCCGTCTTCTCAGTTTCTCAGCTAAATATACAAAATCCGAATCTCCCGTAACTAAAACAACAATATCTGGTTTTACTTCTAAAGCAAATTCAATTGCATCCATTGCCATCACCACATCTATTTTTGTTTCATATTCTTCTCCTTTAGCTTTACCTTCTTTGGTGATTACCATAAAACCATTACTTCTTGCCCAATAAACAAACTTTTCTTTAGTTTTACGCTGTTCTTCAAACCTTTCTCTAGCTGGTGGTAAGCCTACATATATCACCATCTCTATTAATTCTCGACCTTCTTTTGGATCTGCCAAATATTCGCGGATCTTTTGCCAATCGGCTTTCCTGTTGAAGCTTTGTGCAGCTAAAAAAGTATTGTCGCTATCTGCAAAAATCATCACGCGACGAGTTGTTATCATATATTTATCTGATTGCCTTATGGTTTGTATATGAACTATTAAAACCGCTGCTGGGAAAGGGCTATTTCCTCAGATATTGAGATTTTGCTGTTGAAGACTTACACTGAGGATTTACCATACATTTTTATCGGCTTTTTGAGCTTGTATCTTCTTGTTCATGATTAAAACCTATGGGTGGAAAATGCTATTTCCTTCTTAACTAGAAATAGCATTTTCCACAAATCTATTACTCCCATCAGGAGTGAAAAGCCTTCTATTCTACCCCCCCCCTTTGTTGCCTCCTCCTGTTAAGCTGTTAAGAATTACGTTCTTATGGCAGGAAGGGAGTAACTATTGGTGAAGAAGCTACCTCAAAACCGCCAAAGTGTTATGTAGTCTGGTTTCTGGAAATTTGGAAGGGAGATTTCAGATGTTAATCGACGCACCTCGCGAAATCGCTGTAAGCCTATATTTTTCGTTGAGGTGTGTCGATGGCTTACTGGGTAAGGATTTCAGGTCTGTATTTGACCCAAGAACACACAAGATATA
>Ga0209208_10002365_pt1 | contig 27019 bp, 30 predicted proteins | sample S1TSphfallax_3_FD_187694 | JGI IMG/M metagenome (GOLD analysis project Ga0209208, IMG submission 187694) | Host-associated microbial communities from peat moss isolated from Minnesota, USA - S1T2_Fd - Sphagnum fallax MG (SPAdes) (version 2) | ecosystem: Host-associated > Plants > Peat moss >...
TAGCGTGAATCAAAAGAGGCATGTATGGTGCTTTAGTCAGAGTGTTGTGCTTATGCCTTCCCCTGCCTCTGGTGTGAAGGATCGTGCAAATGAAATCTACAAGAAGGTAGAAGACCTCAAATCCATTCGTGGTCGCAGTCAGGATGCCATCTTGGCGGCCTGCCTCTACATAGCTTGTCGCCAGGAGGATAAGCCCCGCACTTTCAAAGGTTTAAAAATGCCTCACCTCTCTTCTTTTTTCTCCTTCGTTCCTGTCTGGTTGGAACTGGACTTTCACACCTGAACTTTCTTTCAGGATGATGTTGGTAATCAGCCATCAGCCTGTTTGTTAGCACTTATTTGGTATCTGAACTGTCTGTCATAGAGATCTGCTCAGTGGCAAATGGGGCCTCAAAAAAGGAGATTGGGCGAGCAACAAAGTTTATAGTGAAGCAATTGGAGGAGGAGATGGGCATGTCTATGGAAATGGGCACCATACATGCTGGTGACTTCTTGGTGAGTCTTTTTTGATATCTTGCACTGTCTTTTTATATCTCACACTGATTCCCATGGATAGAGAATCTGTCCCTCATGTCACATTGTTCCAGCTTTAAAGGCATGAAGCAGATTGACATCTATTATGTATGTCATCAAAGTGGCACTTTTTCTCACTTTCTTATAATTTTGATCCCCATTGTACACCTTATCAATCCTGTCACCTTTCTTGATATGGATATTGCAGAGGAGATTTTGTTCACACCTTGGGATGAGCAATACAGCTGTCAGAGCTGCGACAGAAACAGTGAAGAGATCTGAAATGCTTGACATCAGGTATTCCACTTTGAACACAGCTTCTCATCAACCTCCTCAGTTCATAAATCTCTATCTCTACAAAATTCAATGCATTGATCTGGAATGATGCAATATACTACACTCAACAACTGGAAATCTATCTGGCACACACAAACCCCTTCCAAACTCTGTTTGAAGTTGTCATCTTGTTTTCCCTTGTTCAATTCTTTCCTTAGTCAAATTCCTACTTAACTGACATAAGCAGTGTCCTTTCTTCTGGTCAAATTCTACCATTGCACATTCTAATGGTGTGGTTGTATGTTCCCATTATGACTTGGGCTGACCAAATTATTTGGTTCTTGTTGATGCAGGAAGAGTCCCATATCAGTGGCAGCAGCTGCCATATATATGATTTCACAACTGTCTGATGATAAGAAGAACTTGAAAGGTATTTTAAAACATGTCATTGGCTAGAGGGTAGACTGATGTTTGACTAATCATATGATAGTTCAGGATAAAGGTAGGCAATTCTCTTCTTTCCAACTATTGCAAGTCATTAGTTTTTTCTTTTAGAGTCAGATCATCCAATTGAGCTCCAAGTCAGAAATTGCTTGTTCTTGACATCTATTCCCCATAAAACTCCAAATCTAGAACCCATGGTACTTTTCATCAGGTATTCTGTTCTTAATTAACTTTATTGTTGGTGGTGACAGATATATCAGGGGTCGCAGGGGTGGCAGAGGTCACCATCAGAAATTCATATAAGGACTTATACCCACATGCAGCAAAGCTGATCCCAGATTGGTTTGCAAAAGATGTGGACTTGAAAAACCTTTGTACCCCATAATGAGCAAGCTCATGGCTGCAAGATGCATTTACCACCAGCCAACCCAAAAGATGAGAAAGAACCACACTCAAACCATTCTGGGGATTATCTGCCCATTGTAGCCTAGGTGGGTCCTTTAAGGAACATGTGAACTTTGAGAGCTTGGTATCAAAACTTTGGGAACTCCATTTACAGTTAAGTTACTAATCCAAGAGTCCGCAAGGAGGGCTAGGAAGGTGTGTGGGAATGTGAGAAATTGTGAACTTCCAAGTTGCAAGTCATGTTGGAGCTCTGGTATGTTGAAGTTACTCTCCAGTTCACAGTTGCTAGTAGCTGATGGTTTTTGGAGGTGCACACACATGTGGCCCTTGCCTTTTCCCAGTAATGGGCAAGGTGAGCCTGGAGTTTTGAGGCATTTTAGTCAAAGATGTTAAGATAAGTGGATTTGGCCCCAATCAAAGCTGGGGTATTATATGTCCACCAGGGAGAGTGTTAGAAGGGCCCTTATGGGCCTCATCTCAGTTAGAGGGAATGGCAAATCTATAGACTTCATTATGTGTCACTCAGCCTCAAGCTTGTCCACCTTAATAATAGTCCTCATATTTGCTTCTTGTGATAGTTGGTAGTTGGTATTCCACTAAACAACATAGTAAACATCATCAAATACCTTTGGTTCTAATATTGCTGTAAGGAAGCCAACGGGACTAGCAACTTCACACTTTGAGATGTTTGTATTGTAAAAAACTGAGATCTTGCAAGATTTGCATTGTCGTTTATCTTTCAAACAGTCAGCTGTGCAAGTTATTAGTAGACAGCTGCAGCAACTTACTGGCATAACCCTCCAAGGATCCACTCAACTGAGTGCAGTGTATAAGCTTGCTTCTTGGAAACTGGATAAGAGTGTGACTCCTGATGCTGTGAGAAAGCTTTGCTCCTGCTGTATCACTACTGCAACTGGAAGCTCTAGAGCTAAATACAAGCCTCTACAACATTCAATGTAGCAAATGGATGCCACTAACGTCCCTACTATTGGCCAAGGTGAAATGACATCCATGTTGGGGAGTTATTTGGTCAAAAGATGGTGGATGAAATTGACTACTTTGTTCCAGACATTAGAATTTTTTGGGGGAAAAAGTTTGCAATCCCCTAAACCTTTGTTTTTTGGGCCAATTGGTGCATATTTTCAACTTCTTTGGGGAGGCCCAACCAATAAAAAAGACGTTTGGAACTTTGTTCCCCCATGAAGGGTTGGAGGAAACAAAGGCTGCATACCGCACCCATGACATCCATCCATGCCCTTAAGAGGATGTGCATTATAAATAGCAAAGGGATCATTTCATTGCCATGTTCTTGAAACCCTAAACACATCAGTGCCAACAATTCATCAAGCTCCCCTTTGGAATTGTTTTGCAACAACTCTAAGCTTCCATTGTTATTGTTGAACATGCAAGTGCTAATTTTTTGTCAACTAAACTTGAGGAATGTAGTTGGGAATGCCATAATCCAACCTCACTCAATCCTTATTGCCAAATTGTTTTATGGGGCAGAAATTTATCATCTTTTTGCAACTCTTAAGTCAAAATGAACATTCACAAGTTCAAGTCTTCAAGGATAGTTTAGATGCTTTTGTTGTTAGAAAATGTACTAAATGTTTGCAATGTGGATTTGAACATGTTAAAATGGCCATTTTAACTTTGAAGATATGGAAAAGGTAGATAATTGGTAATCGCATGGTGGAGGTGATTTCAATCATTTATGAAGATGGCATTCACATAGTAGAAGGTATGTCCCTCTTGATTCCCAAAATTTTTTTCCCAACTTTTTTCAAAACTAGGAATTTATAAATCCCACCATTGTTGTTGGAGTTTGTGGTTCTAAGAATTTTGTATCCCATTTCTATTGAATTTGACATAGGAGATCTCAAATCTTTTTTCTTCTCAAGCTAGATCAAAGTTCACAACTCTTCTTTCCCTTCCTTGTGTTTCTATAGTCCCAAATCCAAAAGGTTATTCTTCTTTTTAAATCCTCGTGTTTCTATAGTCCTATGTTGCTCGAGTTATTCTCTTTCCGTTGTTTTTCTATAGTCCCAAATTGAGAGTTCTTCTCTTTTCCTTTGTTTTTACAATCCCAAATTGAAAAGGTTCTTCGTGATTCAAGAGTTGCACTAGTGTTTTATTTTATTTTGTGTTTGTTACCAACCATGGTGAAGCCGTTTGTCAAAAAGTTGTGCACACTCTAGTTCTTAGCTACTTTAGTTGCTATGTATTTCAACCATCTTTCTTACCTTTGAAGCTTGTGTTGTCGTCAATCTTCTACTATTTCAATTATTCCAAAAACTCAAAACTTACAATGTCCTTGTTTTTTATTCCACCATGTTTCCTTGGTCTTACAGTTCGTTTCATGGTTTGAATATCTTTTTAAAGGAGCATGGTCTCCTTCATTCCTAATTCTACAAGTTGTTTTCTTGAGATTAAAATTGCACAAAACAAAATGCCTAATTCCATGTTTAATGGTCTTGAAGAGAATCTTGAAACATATGTTGCCAAGTTTGACTTAATTCAAATCTTTCATGACTCCATAGAGTAAAACAAATTTTGGGGTTGTTATATTCACATTTTGATCAAGCCTCTAGTAAAGATTGTAACGTTGAGTTGTTTGAATTAGAGTTTGCCTTGCTTTAGAAAAAAACAAAAGAAGGATGGGAAAAGGTTGAAAAAATCTTATGATAACACATGAAAGTTTCAAGTTAAATGGGCAACAAGGTTGCCATGGATTAAAGGTTTAAAGTGTCAAGCGATTGAAAACAAGGAAAAGATTGTTGCAATTGGGACATTAAAATTAAGCACTAGGATCGTAAAGTTATCATATGAGATTTGCTTAAACTTGTGGTGAAGGAAGGTGGGGAATACATTGCAAAGGATTGTGCACACCTAAAAACTATGAAGTTATATGTTTCGAAAGGTCTTAAGTCAATTCTCATCCATGTGACATATAGCATATAGGTGAAGGGAATTGAAAAAGTGTTAAAATGAAAACCTTGTTTCATGTTTTTGCACATGATCAACCTTTGTTAAAGTACGAGTCTATGCATGCATTGTTCATTAGCTTAGGGCTCTTCAAACAATCCTACCATGCTCTAGAGCAAACCCACCCTTGGGTGGTACCATTCGAAATATCACACCCCAAATTTCTTAGACCCGTTCAACTTTAAGACAACATAGGGCTCACTTAAAAAGAACTTTTCACTTTGAATTTTATGTCAAAAGATTACCCAAGTTGTGTAAAATTTGAAACTTCAATTGGGTTTACCAAAATTTTATTTTTTAATATTCCAAATGAGTGGTCAAAGAAAAAGTTCCATGAAAATAAGATTTCAGGGTTTTTTGGTTCAAAAACACAAAAAGAACATTTTTTCACTTTTCTTAATGCTTTTAATTTTAGGAAAGCCTAAAATAGTCCTTTTAAAATTTGATTAATAGATAATGAATTGAAACAATCATAAATTTTTGAGCAATTTTTGAAGGTTAGGACTTGGAGATTTTGAAAGGACATTTACATTGTTTACAAATTTGTATTTTCTTCATTTTTTGGTTTCGAACAACAATTTGGGCCATACACACTAGTGATTATATAATTGATGAACATTTTTAAAATGATAGTTCAATTTAATATATAACAATAAGAGGTCAAGAATTTCAAAAACATAAATTTTTACTTCTGTAACTTATGTAAATGTCTACAATTTTTCCATAATGTGTACATAGGTGGGGAACACAAAGCCGATGTGGTGCAAATCAACATTAAAAAAAGACAATTACGAAAATTATGTTTTTTTAATTGAATTAAATTGGGTCCACCTTTCTTTGAATTTTGCTGAAAAGGTCCTTAGTGGAACCACCCATGGACGGGTTTGCCCACTAGTATGACACATATGACTATATCCTAGCTAAATTCAAGTACATCCAAGTCAAATTTTTTTTGCTTAAACAATACAAATCTATCCAATTCATAGCATGTTTTTGTGACAAGGTTATAACCATTTGCAATGGGTTTTCAATTTGTGTGCATGTAGATGTGATTGATTATTGGATTGTGGTACCTATTTTGATATTTGCTAAAAGTGTTGTTGATGGATTAGTTCTAACAACCGCATTAAAGTAATTATGAATGCATTGTTGAAGGGTGGGAAGTAGGCGAGGGAGGATATGTCCAAAAGACTTTTAAGCTTTGGAGTAAATGTAATGAATGTGTTTCAAGGTGGGAAAAAAATGACCACACAAATCAAGGATTCTTGGACACCCTTTTCCATAGGTGTCCATTATGTTGTTCATTGGACTAACCTAGCAATCCAATTATTGGTGGATTTGAATTTCATTGTGTGATTATCGAGGTTCATGATGAACATGTATGGCTATTTAACCACTCACCAAAGTGGCATTTTGAGTTTAAAAAGTTGGCTTATATTTTGGATACCAAGGAAAATAAAATCATAAAGGATGTGAAGACTACATGGATGTCCATGTTGGAGCCTTTTAAAACAATCTTGGAAAAGTATCATTTATTATTTGTGGTGATGCAAGTTGATTCCAAGCTAATCCAAGTTGGTGTTTCATTAATCTATACATGACCAAATTTATGACGATAGTAAATCTCAAGGTACACCTTATCTTGAAGAACAATGACAATTTTTTTTATCACTAATTGTTTCTAAATTATCTTTGTGGTCAATTATGGTATTTACAACAGAACTTGCAATATTTGTTGTTATTTCAATTTGGACTATGTTTACTATACTTGCATTCACAACACCTAAGGGTAAACTAATTGTACCAATAGAAAATAACTTAGGTGCACTTGCAAACATCATGTTTTCTTCTTCATATGTGATACCATTCTAATAGTCCTTTCACAATAAGGTTTTTAATCTTTTTAGATTAGTACCCAAATGTTTCATTATTGTTACAGTTCAAACGACATCATTCCCATGTATTTGTAATCATGTTATTACTTGGTCATGTTCCATTTTGGCATCCCTGAATCATGGTCTACCCAACAACATGGAATAACTAGAATCTACAATAATGTTTTATAGGATTATAAAGGTGGCTATGTATGGTATACCATGCACATACATTTTCAAATTTCTAATCAATCCTACTGGTTTTGTTGTTGTTTGATCTGCCATTTACAAATTATAAGGAACAATTTTAGGTTTAGGTACCCTTAACTTAGTTCTTAGTTGTTTTGTGATAATATTTACCCTTGACCCTCCATCTAAAAACATATCATCAATAATGTTTATTCCTATTTTTACTTGGATAACAACCATATGATTATCTATAACAATTATGTTGTTGTTTTAATATTAGGTATTATAAATATGGTTGTTTTGTCAGTAATGGGTTTAATATTAATCTGTGGTTTATTTTATTTCAATTTTTACCACATGTACCTCTTAAGTTTTGGTGCAATTTTGAATAATTTCCCAAGGTTGAATCTATAACTGGTTTCCAACATCTGTTTATTGATATCTTGAAATATTTCCTTTACATATATAAATTTATTTGGAAAGGTAGAAAGTTTTATTGGTTTTGCAGGTTTTGTTGAACTTGGCATCCTAGTCCAACTAGTAGTCCATTTTTTTGTTTAGTAGAAGGTATGTCAAATGGTGGATTAGTTACTTACATCTTTTACATGGTTTTTATTATAAACTTTTTCAGTTTCTCCTTTGCTTCTTAATTAGCTACAATTTTGTTCTTTTTTGGATTTTAGTCTTTGAACACTTGTTTTTCTATCACCTTATTTCGAATGGTCACATGAACATCAACCATGTTAACTAATGCATTAGTAACTTTTACCTTACCTATAGGTTTATTTTTTGTGTTTTTATTTCCTTTGTCCTTGAACATGGTTTGCATTTCGCTAAATTTCAGAAAATTTGTTAATTTGTGGCCCAATATCCCACAAACATGACAAACATAGTTTAATGGTCTCGAAGGTTTATTCATTGTGCAATAGTTTTAGCAGCAACTATAGTGGCCTCCTCCTTTTTGTTTTTGCATGTTTCCACATTATGGTTTGTATGATGATAATTTATATAGGACATATTTGGTTTTGTGAGTATTTCATTTCCCATAGATACAAACCCTATCCTTGAAGTTTGTGGTACAGATAATGAATTTTTTGCTTCTTGTACAAAAATACCTTCTTCACACATTAGTATAAATTCCTTGTGTTGTTGCAAAATGTTTCATTTCATCCTTATTATTACAATGTAAATATAATATTATAGTCTAGATCAAAACATAATCATTAGAAAACTATTAGTTGCATTCTATAAATTATTGGCCAATTACATTAACCTTTCATAATGCACCTCTATTGATTTTGTTGACTCCTACTTCAACTTCTTGAGTTGTAAATACACTCGTTCATTGTTCTACATTGTCCAATATTGTCAACATAAAGCTTGTTCTAAATTTGCAAATCTATACTTTGGATGATTTCACATATAATTATTGCACCAATTTGATGCATTCTTTTTCAATGTAAAATTAAATAGATTGGCTATTTTGTCATCTATTGTTTCATTGTTAGCTTTGATAATGACTTTGAATATTCATACACAAACATCTAGATTAGAGTTTTTCTTATATTCATGATAGTTAAAGAGTCTCATGTAAGTCCTTGAATAGGTTACTGTACATTGCACAAATGTTATTGTAGCACTTCATGTGGGTTCTAGAAGGTTGCTTCCTAAATTTGGTGGTATTGATATAATAATAACTATATTATGTGATGGTATTCATGTGGTTAAATGTACATCTACATCTACATAAAGTTTTGTTACTACAAACTTCTTTGATGCAAACCTAGTTGGTACTATTTTAATACCATGTGAATTCCCTTGTGTATATACCAAATTGTGCAAAGGAAAATTTTCCACTATTACTTTAGGAATTCTTAAATTCACTATAGATACTAAACATCCTTCTTCATTAGATATCACAAATGACATCACTAACATCATTGCCAACATCATTGTTAGCATCATCTCCAACATCATTACCATCATCATTGTCAACATTATCATTAACATCATTGTTAGCATCACACTTTTAGTTCACTATTTGTTTGCTCTTAGTTATTTTTAATTCATTTTTAATTAATTATCAATTCAATTCACTCTTAGTTCACTCCTAGTTCACTTTCAGTCCAATTGTGGGCCACACATGGGGACAAAACATTCCATGGAGGCTTTCATAAGTTAGGTCCCCAAGGGGTATAAATAGAGGTAGGACCTTTAATTACTTTTAGTTTGTTCAACACCAATTTTCAATACGTTTTCTTGTCACAACCTTATTTTGTTATTGTTTCATTCTTGCAATAAAATCTTGTTAGATTCTTGTTGAGTGCACATGTCGTGTTTTTGTTTTGTTTTTTGTGATTTAAATTTGGAACTAGGCTTCCCTTTGTTCTCGTCTTGATTTAAGAAATCCTATAAACTTGGTTGTATTCATGCTTGTTATATTAGTAGGCACAAACCTATTTTGGTATGGAGTTTTTGTGGTTGTACCATACATCACATTGTTAACTACTATAAGAAACTATGGAACTATATCAATTACTCCATCATGAAATGATGCATTGTTGTATTGTTCAACTATAATGTTTGCCATTTGGTTATTCCACACTCTAGGCATACATCCATAACATTTGAGGGCTACAATTTGTGCACCATTCAAAATAAGATGGATTGTAGTCATCCTAATTTTTTCTAGAGTAAAATGCAGTTGTCTGATTAGTCGAAGTACCTTAACATTAAATGATGTCCTCCATATTTCACACCTTTTTATAAAATGGTTTGTTTTTTAAAAATTTTGTGGTTGTATCAAGTTTTGAACAATCTCTTGCATGATCATTAGGTTTTGTTTTTCCTCCAAATTCAATTCAATTTATACTTTGGTTTTGAAATGATTGATCATTGCATCCCATACATCTTATTCAATAAAATGACATTCTATAAGAACATGGCCCTCCTATTTATAAAAACTACAATGATTGGGTGTATGTTTTAGTTCTTGATCCACACTTTGATTAAATCTATTCCATATCTATTCTCCATGTAGATTTTGTTTTGTTGTCTTTGCCTAACCCTAAACTCATTAGATTTCAACACATTAGCATTCGTGGTTGTCTTCATTCTTGTATTAATTATTGTTATTCGTGAAGTGTTGCTCTCAACTTTGATCCTTGATTGGTACACTATTTCAATTGTAAAAGCATGCTCTTCCAGATACTTTGTTTGAAGTATAGTTTCAACATATTATGGTATTGTTTATTCAACTTCATCATTGTCTAAATCTTCTTCCCATTGCTCATGGGGTTGATGGTACCACGGTGAAGTAGATTGTTAAATGAAACCTTTGTGGATTTTATTTCCAACCTTTACATATTTGCAACAAAAGGTACATGAAAGAACAAAAAATAAGTTTGTTATTTTGAACACATGGTAATTTGTACAAATCCAAGGAGGCATCACATGTACATCTAAACAAATTAGTGTACATGTTTACATTGTTTCCCCATCCTTTTGGTTCAATATCAAGAAGTACTAGCCTCAATGAAAGCCTCTTTCGAATATTAGGTCACCTCATCATTCTACTAGTAAATGTTTCATGCGATTCCATAATTGTTATATATAACATTGTGTATTGTTAGAATAATATTCGTTTCTAATTCTCAATGTTGATGAATGTGTTAAACATTCATCAAAAGTTTGAATAGTATTTTCATCCTTCTAATAGTTAGGTTAGGTTGAATAATGGCGGCTAGGGTTTAGAAGTGGAAACTACTTAGGGCTTGGTGGTGGCTAGGGTTAGGGTTTGGTGGCGGCTAGGGTTAGGCGATGGTTAGGTTACGATTAAGTGGTGGCTACTTTAGGGTTAGGATATTGTATATAGTGGAGTGGTTTTGAGTAGTCTTTCATTTTCTCCTTTCATGGTTTTTGAATGCACATAAAACCTTCAAGCATTGTTAGTTGTTGCAAGTCATAGTTTTGTAATTGTAGCATTTGAAGGATATAACCTTTGTAATCTTGTTGTTAGTTAATACAATTGTTCCATTTCATGAACCTTGAATCTTTCATTTCTTGCTTGTTTTCAAGTTGTTTCCAATATGTACCACCCTATAGGGCACTCCTTTGTCCTAGGTATTTTTAACATAATATATTATATTATTTTTATAGTATGAAATTGCATTATTTCATTCAACATTTATGGTTCCATTTCTTTAACGTTCTTTTTCATCTTATTGAATTGTTAGAATATTATTTGATTCTAATTCCCAATGTTGACGAATGTGTTAAGCATTCATCAAAGGATGAATAATATTCACATCTTTATAGTAATTAAATTAGGTTGAATAATCATGGTTAGGGTTTAGAAGTGGATCCAGAAGCTACATTAGGGTTTGATGGCAACTAAGTTAGGATTTGGTGGTGGCTAGGGTTAGGGTTTGATGGCAATTACGGTTAAGTGGTGACTACTTTAGGGTTAGGAAATAATATGTATTGGACTGGTTTTGAGTAGTCTTTCATTATTTTCTATCAAGTTTTTGAATACACCTAGGGACTTTGGAAGTTTGGAGTTAGTTTACTACAAGTTATAGTTTTATGATTATAGTTTGTGACACCTTCAACTGATGTCATTTCAATATAATTGCATCTTTTGTTAAACTTTAGTGTTTCAAACCTTGCTTGTTTTCTAATTATTTCCAATACAAATTGTACTACTTGATTTAGTTCTCTTTGTAAATTCTAGGTCACCATGCGAATCATGTTCATCCTGATTCTACTATTTTTATTGGAAAATAAATTGTTATAGATCTAAATACTTGTAACATTTTTTTTGTTCATATTTGAATCTTGACAACTTCTTAACCAATGTTGAATATGTAGAACTAGAAAAAACAAAAATTCTTACATAATAACTTTTCTATGTTCACATAAAAAATAATTATAAAGCAAACAATCCGTAGACTCTTGATTTTTTTCGGTCCAAATTCATTCCTAAGGATGGTCACCAAATGGTAAGTATTAATTTTTTGTCATTCATTGATTCATTTAATTTATGGTTTAACATATCATTATGCATGTATTTAAATTTTTCAATGTTAATTAACTACAAAAAACAAAGGTTAAAGCCCCCAAAAAAACCTTTTAAAGTCCATATTGGCAAGAATATAACCTCTGTAATAATTTGAAAATAGATTCAAATGATATGGAATTGAAAAAATAAAATGAAACAAAATACAATAATATCAATGTTCTATCCCCAAATCCTTCTTGATTTCCCACCATGAACATGAATTCAAATTTTTAACTAGTCCTAATCATTTAGCTCTATGCTACCACTTTGTCCTACAATGACACTTCCTCTTATCCACTTGCGCAGTGTTGATAATACAATCTATCCACTATGTCTAATGGTGATGCAACAATTTTGAAACAATTTTGGCCTTAACAACAAACATGGAAAAAATTCAAAACTTGAAGGATATGGATGGTTGAAAAGTGCATGTCTTGCAAAACCAAATATCTAAGGTAATCATTAATTTGTAGGCACCCAAGACATCTTATGCATGAGGGAAGAACCTATGATGACCATTGAAAAAACATAATTAGAGGAGTTGGAATCAAAATATAGGCACCATGAATATCATGAACACCAATATGCCCAACAAGTGTACAATGAATTATAGTCCTTACATTAATCAAAGGTCCAATTTGTGGAAGATTTTGCGAAAAAAAACACATTAATGACAAATTGCATTGAATGGTGTTCCATCAAAATGTGAGACTAAAAAAAAAATATTAGCAAATGATGTTGGCCTCTCAAAAAGCCCAAATTGCCAATGAATTGGAGATCATAGATGAATATGAACGAGCAACCCATATTTGAAAGTTCTAATCAACATCATGGCTAAAGGTGAACTTTCATTTGATGATATCAACCATTACAACATTTTGATAGCAACCCAAACATAAATCAGGCCCAAGACCTAGTTTTGGATTTAAAATATGCCACCAAACAATCCACCCGTCAAAATGAAATTAAATCATGAACTCTTTATGGCCAATGCCACAATGCTTCATATATGATGACATTACATGTTGCATATTGATCTTAACCCCTTTGGGCTTGAAGGTGGATGGGCTTTAAGAACATGCCCATATATGTTCCATCCACCATGTTTCATAACCCAAAAGCACATGAAGCATTAATGTATCACTTGTAGGGCCCCATTCCATTGGCGTTTGTATGATCTATTTAATTTATAAACATACATGCTTAAAAGTTGGGAATCCAATCCAACAAGTACCCCAACTAATCTTGAAATGCAGGGTTTAAGCCAATCTTTAGATGGCAAATTAAAAGTGCAAAATTGGCACAAAATATTGTCAATGTCATCCAAGTGTTAATTGCTAATGAAATAATGGTTGGGGTCAAACATTTCTACCCTAATGAAATCAATGGTTGTCAATCATTTTTTTACCAAGTAATGGGGGGTCGTTTTGATGAAGGAAAGGGAGAATTTCACATTGGAATTCACCCCCAAGGAAGATGAAGGAACTTTAATCGGGAGGAGGTTGTTCAAACTAGACAAGATGCATGAAATTACAAGGATAATTGGTAAATCCTAATATTCTAACATTCTTTTAACTTTAGAGTTTGTTCTTGTACATATTGAATTCAATCATGAAATTTGTGCTTAAATTCAATAGAATGTTGTTCAACCACACTTTCTTGCAACAAAGATGTTTGCACAATTTTGAATTTGTCATAATTCTCCAACAATCTTACTTTTCATACTAATAAAAAGGAAAAAAATAGCAAATTGTGAAAAAATATATGAAAATAAAATAAAAACATAGTTTAGAAACTATGTGTTCCTCATAAAAAATTAAAAAAAACTCTTTAAAAAAATAAATATTTTGATCTCTACTTTGTATGTCCAAAAAAACACATGTTTACCTTTCAAAAGTGAAAGGAAAGGTGTTTGACAAATTCAAGGCATATAAGGCATTGGTGGAAAATGAAACCAACATGAAGATCAAGACCTTGTGATTCAACAATGAAATAGGGTTTGTGTCCAAAAAGTTTAATGATTTTTTGGGCAATTATGGAATCTAATGACAAATAAATGTTTTGTATACGCCACAATAAAATGTAGTTGCAGAATGAGCCAATAAAACTATTGTGGAGTGCTCTAAGAACATGATTTTTGCACAAAGACTTAACTTTTAGTTGACACACCCCAAACTCCTTGAAAGACTCAAATGTGAATCCAAAAATGAAAATGGAAGAAAGAATTGGGGTACACTCCCTACCTTGTAACATTTCAAAGGTAAAAGGGGCATCTTGGAGCTTTGGGATGAGGACTAAGACAAATGATAAGCAAGTTAATTATTCATATGGACCTGCACAAACCAAACAAGAAGTTGGTTAATGCATAGTTGGAGCACTTTTTGGTGCACGGTGAGCCACGTGTATACATGGACTCACAAGATTCACCACGACCCAAATTTGTAGGAAATCACCACCTTCTCCCTTATAGTATTCTTTGTGATTAGCCATAGGGGCTACATCCAAATGTCATTTTTTTCAAGACGAAATTCCCAAAATTGGGACTTTCGCCACTTTGGAGGCCCATAACTTCTTGTGTAAACCTTTGATTGAGGTGAGGTCCAAAGCAAAGTTGTAGACTTGGTTTAAAGTTTTTTAATGATATGTGGCATGGTACCTACACATATGTAATTCAAGGTGATTCTTGACTTTTAATGGTTGAGAGTCAAATTAACATTTTGAATCCCAACCCTTCTTTCGGCCACAACTTGTGTTTTAAGTATTCAAATGGATCATGTGAGCCCATTTTAAACATCTATGTCTTAATACTTTCCAATGGTATAAGGAACTCTTCAATCTAATGAATTTTGACCCTTCAAATTACTTTTTGAAAATTTGAAACTCCATAGGGATTCCAACTCCCAAAGTGGGAATCCACTTGGGAATGTGTGGGCTCATTCTTTCACACTATCTCACACATTCGACCCACACCTTTCCATGCCCTTGCCTTGGTTGTGAGCCCAAGGCTAAGGTGATGATAGTAGTTTTGGGCGAAAATGATGACCATGGCGGTTTACATCAAGAATCAATGCCCAACCAAAGCCCTTATTCAAAGACCTTGTAAGAAGCATGGACCGGTAGAAAACCTAATGTATCTCATTTGAAAGTTTTTGGTTGCAAAACCTATGCACACATTTTAGATGAAAAGAGAAGAAAATTAAAGTTCAAATCTATACCTTGTGTCTTTAAGGTATTGTGAAGGGACCAAAACATATTGTTTGATATGTGTAGAAACCAAAAGGATCATCAAGAATGACCCAAATGTTGTGTTCCTTGACAACATGAAAGAAGTAGAAGGTGTTGTAGATTTTTGAAGGAGCGACCAATGCAAGACATGGAAGGTGAATCTACATCAAATTATTTTTTGAAAAAAGAATTTGGTCCAGCACAAGATGAGAGTTTCAATGAAACACAACAAGATGAAGGAAGAGAAGGGCCCTAAAGACAACATAATGAGTGGCCTCATGATTGGTGGGTTGCCACCAAAAAGGTGGAACATGGCACCATAGCTTTTTCAAAAGAATCTCATTTGGAGTAAATTACAACAAAACCCTTGCACCATAGCAAAGTTTGATACCTTGCAATCCAAATTACAATTCAGACGAATACCACCCCAAAAAATGATCGGATATTGTGATGTGGATTGGGCCATGACCTTGAGGATAGGAAATCCACCATAGGGTTTGTATTCATGATCAGATGTGGAGTTATTTCTTGGAGCAACAAGTGATAATTCATTATCGCTTCGTCAATACATGGCAAGCACCCAAGCTACCAAAGAAGCCATATGGATGACAAAGTTGATGAAGGAATTAGGGTACATGAAAGAGAAGAAGGTGAAGGTGATTTAATGTGATAACCAAAGGGGAATATCATTGACAAATTCCCACCCAACATGCTCGAACAAAACACATTGATATTTAAAAACATTTTGTTCGAAAATGAATCAATAATGGTGAAATCATGTTAGAATATTGTTCAACGGAGGACATGGTGGTGAATGTGCTTACCAAGGCATTGTCAAAATAACAACATAACAAATTGATAACCATGTTTGGATTAAAAACCTCATAGAGTGAGAGTGTTGGAAATATTATGAAGTTTATAACCCCCAAGGTTAATGAATGTGTTGAACATTCATCAAAAGGTTGAATAGTAGTTACATCTTTATAGTAATTAAGTTAGGTTGAATAGTGGTGGCTAGGGTTTAAAAGTGGAGGCTAGGTTAGGGTTTGGTGGCGACTAGGGTTAAGGTTATGTGGTGGCCACTAGGCTAAGTGGTGGTTAGGTTAAGGTTAAATGGCAGCTACTTTTGGGTTCGAAAATAATAAATATTGGAGTGGTTTTGAGTAGTTTTTCATTTTCTTATGTCAAGATTTTGAATGCATTTAGAGACTTTGTAATTTGGAATTAGTTTGCTACAAATTAAAGTTTTATGATTATAGTTTGTGACACCTTCAACCCATGTGATTTCCTTGTACAATTGCACCTTTTGATAAACTTTGGTGTTTCAAACCTTACTTGTTTTCTAGTTGTTTCCAATAAATAATTCCAAATGGTGAAGGTAGACTATCCCTTGTGAAACTACTTGTAGCATGATTGAATGATGGGCATGAAGATTGCCTTCCTACCACAATATTGTTTTCTTGGGAAATGTTTTTGTTTCCTAAAGTTTTTACTTTTGTATTCTAAAAGGCAACCCATCTGGTAAAATCTTTATTGCGTTTCAATGTTTTCCACAATTGTGGGCTTTCATATAGGAAATAACACATTGTCTTAGCAATTTAGTGAGATTTTAGATGTTACCTACTCCAAACATTATTACAAGGTCATCATGAAGGAACCATGGAGGTGGATGAAACACTTGGTACATGTTTCAACTTTGAAAACTTTAAGATGAACACTATTGAATGAAACACAAATTATGTAAATAAATATGGCAACATAGGAGAACCTCCAATTTTTAAAGATCAATGCTTATTTTGAGGAGTTTTTAGTTATTGAAGTAAAAGATTTACTTGAAAATGGTGTTTTGTTTGGAATTACAAGGATTTGAAAGGCACATATAACTCAATATTGAGTTGGATGCACCAATGGCTCACAAACCTAATACAAGATGAACTAAAATTATACAACTAATGTTTCAAATGATTTGGACAAGTTATTACTTACAAGGTTCACTCAACTAGAAGAAGCCACTTGGCTATTTCTAGTAGAATTTGCATTGATTTCATTAAGTTCAATGTAACCACCAACAAAGACATTTATGTAATTATAGGACATGAAGTGTATCTTTTTTGGAATTTTTTTCAAAATATGACCAAATCAAGATCACCTCATAAAATTGATACAAAATAATAGTCATAATATAATGGGGAACATTTATTTGGATAGGCATGCCATTTGATTTGAAAAATCTTCCACCAACTTCAAATACCAACATGACGTTGGTAAACCTTTAAAAAAATATACAGATGTTTTCATGAACTTATTATTGGGTGACTTCACTTTTGTAATGTGACTTGCAATGTGACCTCTTCATTTGCAGAAATTCAAATTTTATTTAAAAAAATGTTGGGGAATTGGTGTTAGTATGAATTTGGATAAATATATTTTTGGGTATATTTAGGCATGATATTAGGATTTATTATGTCCAAGGAAGGTAAAATACCAAATCTTAAAAAAAGATCTAGGCAATTGTGATTTGTTAGCTCCAAAAACATAGTAAAAAATACATGTTTCCTATGGCTTGACATAGTTTTATAGGTGTTCATCAAGAATTTTGCTTTCACATGGCACCAATTATGAAGCTAATGTGCAAATTTGAGTATTTTCAATGGACTTTAGAATGTGACCAAGCATGATGCATAATATAAAATTGGTACATTGAAGATCCAATTTTTATAACATGATGCGGATTTGGAAATCCATGTCCACACAAATGCTTTAAACCTAGTAATTAGTACACTCCTTGCTCAAAATGTTATAGGTAAATATGACTAGGACATTTCTTGTCTTTCATGATTATTGAATAGAATTGCTTGAGGAATTACACCATCGTGCAACTAGTGATGCCTTACATAAAAATTGGTTTCCCTATTCATAAATTGGTTTATGTGATATGTTGATCTAACTTTAACTTATTTGGTTAACTAACATAGGTGAAATAATTAGACGATTATTGTTTTTTCTTGAAATATGACTTTCAAGTCATATAAACCTAGATGTTTTAACTATGTGGTAGATATTGGAAACAATTCGAAAACAAGCAAGGTTTGAAACATTAAAGTTTATAAAGAGGTGCAAATGTATTGAAATGACAAGGAAAGAAATCACATGTTGAATGTGTCACAAACTACAATCATAAAACTATAACTTGTAGGAAACTAACTCCAACCTTGAAAGTTTCTATGTACATTCAAAAACTTGATAGAAGAGAATGAAAAACTATTCAAAACCATTCCAATATAGAGTATTTCCTAACCCTGACCTAGCCACCACTTAACCTTAACCTAGCTATTGTTTAACCCTAATAATTGTCACCTAACCTTAATGTAGTTGTTGCCTAAGCTTAGACTAGGCATCGCCTAATTCTAATGTAATTGCTACTTTTAAACCCTAGCCACCACCATTCAACCTAAGCTGACAATTCTATCTTTTGATGAATGATCAACACATTCATCAACTTTGGGGATTAGAAACAAATAGTATTTCTTATAGTAGATGCATTGTTTTGATTTCCCAATAGTTTGGAATCTGCAATAATTCCCAATCAATTTAAAGATGCCTCCTTTTTCCATCCAACCATTGATCTTGAGAAAAAAAATTAAAATTTTATAAAAAAATTTGATAGTCAAGATTTTTTTTCAAATTTCAAGTTCTTTTTGTAACTGAAATTCAATCACCTCATGGATAGAGTTGGATTTGGGTGGGATTGGGGTGTCCAGAAGGACTAAGTCCACCCCATCCTTAAAATTGGGAATTTTGTTTGTATTGGAAATAACTAGAAAACAAGCTGCCACCTAACCTTAAATGCCACCACCTAACCCTAATTGCCACCAAACCTTAACCTAGCTACCATCAAACCCTAATGTAGCCTCCACTTTTAAACCTTAACCGCCATTATTCAACCTAACCTAACTACTATAAGGATGTGAATATTATTCGTCCTTTTGATGAATGTTTAACACATTCGTCAAATTGGGAATTAAAAATGAATAGTATTTCTAACAATTTGGAGGTTGACAAAAGTTGGGAATCTTGAAACATTGAAGGTAGTCAAAAAATTTGGTAGGTCAAGGGAAGTTGAAAGTCATAATGAGTTTCATCTTGGGTAGGAGTTAAAAACCTTGGGAGGTCAAGAGTCTTGGGCAAGAGTTGGGAGTCTTGAGAGGTCAAAGGTCTTTGGTGGGAGTTGAAATAATGAAGGGCATTTTGAGTTGGGAGTTGGATGTTGAAAATGGGTAATTAGGAATCAAATTGGAGTAGGGTGGGGGTTGGGTAGGAATTGGGAGTCAAGTTTTATAATCCATTTTTCAAGTTGTGATTAATATTCATTCACAACTTGGAAAACAATGTTGTTCCATGTGCCAAATTGACTTGGGACAATGGACACCCTTTTGTAGGTTGTAACCAAAAATTGATCACAACTTGGACAAGAATGTTCCATGGAGCATGGAAATGGAGATGTTGTTCAAGGTGTGCATGTGAAGGCAAGATGTATTGGATTATTTTGATTTGGAATGTGTGTATAAGCTTGCAACTAAGAATTTCAAATGAAACACATCAAATTTCATACCAATTATGTTTTTGAAGGGTTTTTGAATTGAGGGCTTTGGTTGGACACTGATTTTTGGGGAAAATTGTCATGTTCACCACTTCCAGCCAAAATTCAAGGTCGAGTCCTTATGCAAGAATCATGTTTTTAGAACATTCCATTATCATCCTATTTGCTTGTTTTGTAGCATTATTTTGTTGTGGTGAATATGGAGCACTGGCTTGTCATTGGATTTCACATTCACCCAAGAAGGCATCAAACTTTTTAAACACAAACTCACAAATTCATTTCACAATCATGAGATTTTGATTTTCATCCCTATTTTGTTCCCCATTAAAATGCCTTGTATTTTTTGAATTTGTCAAACATTTTTCCTTTGACCTTCAAAAGATAATTAAATACATGTTTTTTTTCAAAAAATTTCCAATGAATGTCATTAATTATTATGCTTCACCATGTGACCACATTGTTTTCATTGGCCCACACACCTATATATGCACCCACCCACAAAGCTCCAAAGCTTTCATTGTTCTTTCCTTAAGGATGGTTTTTGATGTTTCCTTTCCATGTGTCTTCTACACATGGTGCAAAGGCGTTTCTTTCAGGTTTATGCCCTTTACCATTTTATCCAACTCCTTGAGATTGACCATATTGGCTTTCATGTCAAAACATAACACCGTCATTTGACAACCTTGCCAATTTCTTTTTTATTTTTCCAAATCTTGATATTAACAATATACAAATTCTTTTCCTTTCACACCTCTACCACAGCTCCATGCACATTGTTCACCTTACAATATATTTGTCAAACTTCATTATCAAGCCCTTTGAAATGAGTTTACCAATTGAAATAATGTTATTTTTCAAATTTCAAACATGAAGAACTTGAGTGATGCTTGTAAGAAACACTTTGCCTCCAACTTGCATTATAGCTTTCATTCTCCCTTTGCCAATCACCTCCAAATTGTGTTGAAAGAGAAAAAAGGTAATTATTGACTATGAATGAAATGTGGTTTGAACAATTATTAAATTTATTTATGACTTTTTAATGAAGGTATTGTCATGAATTATGTGGGGGGTTGCTTTTTCTTGGTAACTATTATGTTTATTGTGATGCCTTTAGGCAAGGAATATGCATTTCCTTGGGTCTACAAGCCTTAGCATTAAAAGTGGATCTTATTTCAACAGACCTATATAAGATACTTAGCCACTTATAGTTCTGGATTGAAAATGATAATTACTTTGGACATTGATCTTTAGAACTAAATAAAGGAGGCAAATAATACCTAATTTATTTCCTACTTTCATTTTTTTTTTCACATACAATATTGTTTTTATGCACTTTAAATGTTATGTTTAAAGATTACAAATAACATTGTCTTAAATAAAGGAGGTAATTTGTACTGAATTTATTTAAAAACCTAGTGAAATCGATGTAAATTTCATATCATGGCCTTGTGTATTTTACACCTTTAGCAATGGATTTGAATATCGATTATTGTGAATTAATGATTGGGAATTGTTTATTTGCACATTTGATTATTTGAACTATAGTTCATGATTTTATCAAATTCATTTTTAATACCATATCTTCCTTTACAATCATATATCCCTCTTAATAGTTTTGTTTCAATCCATAATTCTTCATTTTTGTGTATTTGCATTCTGATTGGTCATTTTTTTCTAACATAATACAAAGCCATTGTTACAAATCCTCTTGATTGAATGCAATAGAGTCCAATGTTGTAAATTTGTTTCACCTTGGGGAAGATTTTAAAAAAGGTGTCCAAATTGAAATGTATAATATAAATTGTTCAATATTGGAGCATTGGAGTTCATTATGAACTAAAAGAAATTTGATTTAGTGAGACGCATGTGAAAATAGAGCACCAACATTGGTACTAATGTTAATTGAAAGCATTGGCTATGTGCTTAAAGCCCACTCTAGTAAGGATTGCCACATAACTAGTTAGTTTCAGTTGCACTTTGATTTTTGCATCTTGGTCATGGGAGTTTGCTTAGATGGTTTTTCAAACAATGGCTTAGATTTTTAAACTGCATTAAATCCCTTAAACTCTCGTCTTGACCTAAATTAGGCAATTTGCAATCAAATAATAAATCTCATCATCATCCCACAAAAGTTGATGTTGAAACCTTTTGAGTTTTTAATTTCATGTTGAAATGGTCAATCTTATGATCTTGGGGGTTATTTATATAAAAAGTAGAGCACGATTTTTTCAATACATCTATTATGTATATATATTGATATCATCCAAACTCTATCAACAAATTAATTAAGTTGGAACAATCAAAAGTGAATCCTTGGGTAGAATTCTCATCTACAAGGATGCAGACACTAAGAGACCAAATCAAGAGAACATGGAATCCCTTTGTTGTAATATTTTCATAAATGGTGTTTTCCCCCAAAAAATCAGAGATAGGTTGACATAAAGAGCTTGATGGCAACAAACATATGTCTTGTGCTTGTTATATTTTTCAATTCACATTTGCTAGTCTTCGGTATTTTGACAACCTCCTTAAGACCCATAAGATAAACCTATAGTGAAATTATCTGCAAAGGGGACAAAGTTGTGTGCAAAAAAAGAACATATAAAAAATTATATATGGTGGTGAGAAATCTCATTAATATGTGAAATGAACATGTAACATGAAAGCAATTTATGATGAGCTTAACATACTTCCAAAATAATCAAAGGGAATAAAAATAGCCACCATGAACAATGAGGGTTTTCTTTGATGTTATTTTTCCAAATAGAAAAATGTTACATAATATTGTCATTGTTTTTTATTATCATCATTTTTCTTCCAAAATTTTCAAGAATGTAGAAAAGAAATCAAAGGCTTTAAAGTTGAAGCACTTTCATTCACATCATAACCTTCAAATGCTATAAGAGGAAAATTCATAATAGATTTTCACATAATGTTGTCTTTCAACCTAATCATATGTGCTTCACATTTGAATTATCCATTTAGGAACCAAGACCAACATTTCTAAAATCACAATTCAAAACTATTATAACAAATTGAATTTATGTATACATTTTTGTTTTTTAATAAACAAATGTTTTGAAAACATGTTAGAAATGTCATATACTTTTGAAATATGCCAAGACTTTACTTACAGGTGATAACTTCATAACTTCCATGAACACCACCTCATGGAACACCCATATTTTCATTCTAGGACCTAGCCTTGTTGTGTCCAAGTCTTTATATGTCTTCACCACAGGCATCCCTATTTCTCCAATCGAAATTGAAGCTCCTGATGGTATGTTATCCCAAAGCAAAACTTAAGTATGTTTTCAAGATCTTCCATCCTTATGCCTTGAATCACAAATAATGTATTCCACACTTCATTTAAAAAGATTTGGAATGAAGACCTTAACAAAGTCAAATATAATGGGTCATGTAGGATTGGATATATGGTTGACAATACAATGTCATGGGGGTGCTGCTCGCATCACTCTACCTGATTACATAGCAAATTACACTTCTATCCAAGCTGATAATAGTGGAATATGGACCTTGGTGCCCATCCCTAATAATGCAACAATATCAGTGACAGGCCTAGGCATTAGGTTTGAAGCCAACGAGTCAATAGCCAATGCAGCCCTTAATACATTGACTTATGGCAAAGGTCAAGACAATGTTTGTCCACCATATCCTCCAACTTTTACAAACTAATCATAGAACAATCCTCCCTTACCCATACCATGCTTATTATATTGTTGATTTTTTAAAGTGTGCCATTATGTTGCAAATAACCTAGACTTTGATTCACCATTATTCTTGGCTACCTCAAAGTGATTTGTTGTAACAAGTCAATTTTCAGAAGTATTTTAAGAAGATTACATATGATAAATCTATATTATGAGATGAATCATGAAGTGGAATGATGGATTTGGGAAAGAGGGCAGGATATCATAGGTTGGGCAACGATGACATTTCTAGTGACTTGGAACTTCATAGGACAAGATGGTAAAGATTATCAAGAGCAAACAGACTTCTCAATTGCTATTTTGGCACCTACTGCTAGTAAGTTTATTCTTCATGAAACTAATCCTTTAAACTTGAAATTTTTTTTTATTAATTTCAAGTATTTCAAAAGAATGTGTTCAAGTTTGTGCATTATACATCTTAAGGTAGTAATTGAGATAAATTGTTTGTGGATGTAGTGACATCATTTTCTACATATAGTGGGACAGTGGCTGCAATCTGTTTGATGGGTCTTTTCTTGTTGGTATGTTTTGGTTGTTTAAACAAAATGGGAGTACAATACATGAAAAAACACCACACCTTATTACATAGGAAGAGCTTTGAAGATTTCAAGTGTGAGCAAACGAGGGCACGTGTTACACCTTTCAACTCTTTACATAATTGTAAAGCATTTTAAAAGTTTAATCTAGCAATAGACCAATCACATATGTTAAGCCAAAAATTCATGAAGTATCTTGCTTAAGAAGAAATTGAGAAGGATAAGAGTTTTTAAAAAATAACTAAATGGTTTTTGAAAGGATACTTTAGGTGTTCAATCCACTATGGATTCCATGTGCACCCATCAAAGGAGGATACAACAATTTTGAATCAACTGCAAGTCCACTTGTGATTTTGAAAAAACGAATTGAATTGAAACACGGGTAAAGACCTCTACATGACTTGTAATAGACTATACTACTTGACCATGTCTTGATATGGAGATAGTGAGAACATAGTTTACTCCCACACAACCAAAATAAAGGCAATGTACTTTAGGTTAAATGGTGCTCAATCCACCTTTGAGCCAAAATTATAATTGCATGGGATTTTTATGCAGGAAAGCAATAATCAATCCCCCACATAACTTAGAAAACTTGTGAGTATTTCAAACCTACTATTTAACCTTAAAAAATTGAAAGATCTGCACATAATTTGTTTTTAAAATTATCATCTAAATGATCGATGAATTCAAAATTCTAGTGTGGAATATTAAGCTAGTTGAAACAAGAAATTGTCCAACTAAAATAACCTTTAAACACAATCATTACATTTATTTACAAAGTTAGATTTCTTGCTTCCTTTCATAGCACTTAAAACCCACTTAACCTAATGTATAAAGAAGATAAAGTGTAAATACACATTTGGTTTTCACCTCTCATGTAGGCTCATAAAGGTAGAACAATTGAAGGCGATAAAAAAAAGACCATTTTGTGCATGTGACCCTCCTCCACACCATTCTGAATCAAGCTCAAATAGTGATGATGATGATGAAAAAAACTTAGTGCATCAAAGAGACCTCATCCAATGAATAGCCCTTGAGAACACCAATTACAAAATAATGGAGTTAATATTCATCCAACAAGTAGTGGGTGACCTTTCGACCAACCATAATGGAAATTACCTCCATCAAAAGTCATCGTTACAAATATCAAAATCATATTAGAGATATGACAAGTGCATATGTTAGATTCGGTGATGTATTAATCCTTTAAGAACTTGGAGAATTAACCCTATCCACATTACTATTTCAATTTTTTGGTGTGAAGTCTACTATTGACAATGAAGACTAATGAGTCTTATTGGCAATGATATTAGTTGATATTATTTCCAAGATCAAAAGTCATGCAAGGGACATATTTGGTCAAGTTGACCAAGCATATTTTGACTACAATGAAATATGCAAAACAAGGAGAAATGTATTCTTGGATGAGTTTTTTTTCAACATATTTCCTCCACTTTCTTCAAATAAGATCACAAAATTGGAATAAATTGTCAATGACCCAAAAATTCACTACTATGGATCATTTCCTTTAAAGAAGTTTGCACCATAGCTACAACCTTATATTCACCAAGGATTAGTCATCATGGGGAAGAAGCTTTCTTCAATGATCTATCATCCAACCTTAAAATCATAGCCATCATGAAGAATCTTTGAAAAAAAATCCAAACATAATTCATACTAAAAATAAACCACCAAGGGGAGGAAGAGGCTTACACCATCAATTCATTAAACCTAATTCTTTAGCAAGGATGTGCTAGCATGGTTCTAATGATCAATTAACCAAAACTGAATTTACTAATAATAATGAACATTGAAATGCTTCATGGATCCAACTATGAAGATTCTTCCCATTTTTGAAACAAGTATTGAAAACAACTAAAAAACAAGGAAGATTTGAAACACCAAAGGTTATCAAAAGGTACAAGTGAAATGACATGCAAGTAATTCACATGGGTTGAATGTGTCACAAATTACAATCATAAACTTATATTTTATAAAAAACAAAATTTCAAAGTCTTGATAGAAGAGAATAGAGAACTACTCAAAACACTTCCAATATACACTACCTCCTAACTCTCACATAGCCGCCAATTAACCTTAACCTAGCCGCCTAACTTTAATATATTTGCCATTTCTAAACCATAGGCGCCACCATTCAACCTTTCTTAACTACTACAAGAATGTGAATATTATCACTACTAGAAATTTGGCATTTTGCAACTGTCTTATGCAACTGGTTTCCAGTTGCATAAGACACATGCAATTGGAAATTCGCCCAGTTGCGAACGACAAGTTGCATGAAATTTGCAGTTGCATAAGACAGTCGTATAATACAAGTACATACGGTTGGGTTATATGGTTTCATCCACCCATACTCTATACTAGCAATTGGTCGTGCGACTGCATGCAACTACAGGGGTTGCGTTCACACTGCATTACATGTTAATTAGTTAACCCAATTGTATGCGAACACGTGTACTTTTATTTTGTAATTAAATATTTAGTTTTAAAATTACTTTGATTAATCTAGACCGTCCAAGTCGTAGCCATGTGTTCATGTAACACCAATTATATGGTGACACGTGGCAATAAAAACCCACCTATTTAAAAAAATTTAAATGTTAATCAATGAAATCTAAATCGTCCAATATATGGCTAATAAGATATTGACACATGGTGCATAGGTAGGTTGGTAATAATTAAACCTTACTAAATAGGTTTACTTAGGTATGCAAGTAGGTTAAAAAGTAGCTAGGCTTAGGTTATATAGGTAGGTTTAAAATAATCCAATTTTATTTTTAGGTTTAACCATTTCACAAGGGTCAAGCTTTTTTCATTCACTCATCCCCAATGGCACTTAATAGTTGGATAATACACAGCTATTGCTCATACTTATATTTTGAGCCAAATAGAATTTGAAGCCAAAGGATATGGGTTAAAACATTCCATTGCAAACCTCATGAATCAACCTAGTTGCACATTACATGCAACTACTGGATTAGATTATACCAGCCAGGGCAGGGCTCTATTTCATTTGGTGTCCAAAGCAAACTTGAAGCCCTCCTCTTGGCGCATCTAACAAACTAAGAATTGAAAACAGATTAGAAATGAGAAAGTTATGGCCCCCCAAAGTAAAGGGGGTCAAAAACTCAAAAAAAAAAACTATTGAACACTACAAA
>Ga0209208_10002366_pt1 | contig 27016 bp, 17 predicted proteins | sample S1TSphfallax_3_FD_187694 | JGI IMG/M metagenome (GOLD analysis project Ga0209208, IMG submission 187694) | Host-associated microbial communities from peat moss isolated from Minnesota, USA - S1T2_Fd - Sphagnum fallax MG (SPAdes) (version 2) | ecosystem: Host-associated > Plants > Peat moss >...
TCCCTGAATCCTCTACGGGCGTTGATCCCGTTCCTCCGCCCGTACCGACCCATGCTGCTCGCCGCGTTGGCGGCGCTGCTCGTGGCCACGGTCGCCATGCTGGCGCTGCCCGTGGCGCTCCGGCAGTTGATCGATCATGGCCTCATCACCCGTGATTCGAGCACCACGAACAGCCTGTTCGCCGGCTTTCTCGCTTTGGCCGTGGTGTTCGGGGTGGCGGCGGCGCTGCGCTTTTACCTGGTGACCTGGCTGGGGGAGCGCGTCGTGGCGGACGTGCGCAGTGCCGTCTACCGCAGCGTGATTCGCATGGATCCGCTGTTCTTCGAGACCACCCGGGTGGGTGAGGTGCTGTCGCGCCTCACCACCGACACGACGCTGGTACAGGCGATCTCGGGCGTGAATCTGTCGATCTTGCTGCGGTCGACGTTGAGCCTCATCGGTGCGCTCATCATGCTGGCGCTCACCAGCGCCAAGCTGACCGCGGCGATCCTGGTCATGATTCCGCTCGTGGTGGCGCCGCTCATCATGATCGGCCGGCGGGTGCGCGGCCTGTCGCGTGCGTCCCAGGACAGGATTGCCAATACCAGCGGGTTGGCCGGCGAGACCTTGGGGGCCATCCAGACGGTCCAAGCCTTCACCCTGGAGGAGCTGCAAAGCGAGCGCTACGCTCAAGCGGTGGAGGAGAGCTTCGAGACGGCGGTCAAACGCACCAAGGTCCGGGCGACGCTCACCGCCGTGGGTATCACCCTGGTCTTCGCGGGCATCACCGGCGTGTTGTGGTTGGGTGCTCGCCAGGTGTTGGCCGGCACCATGACGGGTGGCCAGTTGCTGCAGTTCCTGCTCTATGCCGGTTTCGTCGGCAGTTCGGCGGCGGCTTTGAGTGAAATGTGGGGTGAGGTGCAACGCGCGGCCGGAGCGATGGAACGATTGGACGAGCTCCTGAAAGCGCGGCCGGCCATCGTCGCGCCGGCGCGGCCGCTGGAGCTGCCGAGTCGGGTGCGCGGCAGCATCCGCTTCGACAATGTCGCCTTTCATTATCCGTCGCGACCGGACACGCTGGCGCTGGCGAACTTCAGTCTCGATGTGTCTCCGGGCGAAACCATCGCCTTCGTCGGTCCGTCGGGCGCCGGCAAGAGCACCACTTTCCAGTTGCTGCTGCGGTTCTATGACCCGGACTCCGGCCGCGTGCTGATCGATGAGCGCCGGCTGGCCGACTTGCGGCCGCAGGATATCCGCCGGCAGATCGGCCTGGTGCCGCAGGAAACGGTGCTGTTCGGTGCCAGCGCGCGCGACAACATTCGTTATGGCAGGCCCACGGCCACCGATGCCGAGATCGAGGCGGCGGCCGTGGCTGCAGCCGCGGACGAATTCCTGCGCAAGCTGCCGCAGGGCTACGATACCTTCCTGGGCGAGCGCGGTACCCGGCTGTCGGGCGGCCAGCGGCAGCGTATCGCCCTCGCGCGTGCCATTCTCAAGGATCCCCCCATTCTGCTGCTCGATGAAGCGACCAGCTCGCTGGATGCGGAGTCGGAGCGCCTGGTGCAGCAGGCGCTGGAAAAGCTCATGCAGGGACGCACGACCATCATCATCGCGCATCGGCTGGCCACCGTGCTCAAGGCCGATCGCATCGTCGTGATGGACCACGGCCATAAGATCGCGGTGGGAACCCACACGGAGCTCTTGGTCTCGAGTCCGCTCTACGCGCGGCTCGCCTCGCTGCAGTTCGCGTCGGCCGGTGCCGAGATCGCCGATGCGGTGATGAGCTAGTTCGCGACGATACGACGAGCCGTGAGAAACCCCTCCGAATAGGGCGACGCGTCAAGCCAATCGACTCGGACCGTGCGGCCGGTGGAGGGCGCATGGATGAATCGTTCGTTGTCGAGGGCGATCCCGACATGCAACTCCTTGTGCTCGAGCCGCATGAACACCAGGTCGCCGGCCTGTACCTGCTTGCGCGCTATCGAGACACCGCTGCGAATCTGTTCATGGGCGGTGCGCGGCAGGTGGAGTCCGGCGCCGTCGCCGGCATACAGCACGAGACCGCTGCAATCGAAGCCGCCCGGCGCATCGCCGCCCCAGCGATAGGGTTGACCGAGCATGGCGAGTGCCCGGCTGACGATGACCCGCTGCGGACCCTCGGGTGCGGCGGCAATGGTGGCGTCGGGATGGATGGCGGATGCGGGAGGTCTCACCACCGGGACGCGTGGCGCGGTCGCGCAAGCGCCGAGGGTGAGAGCGGCGGCCATGATGGCCGCGAGTGGCCGCCAGGCGTGCGCCCGGCCGGCGGGTCGTTGCCCAAGCGACGTCACCCCGCCGGTCATACGTCGGGGCGCCTCATCAAGCCGGACCCCCGGCGAGCGACGTGGCCAGTGCGGCGCCGACGATCCCGGCCTCCGAGCGCAGGGCACCGACGCGCAGCGAACCCGTGCACTTGAGCTTTGGCATGAATTCATCGGGCTCTTCCGTGATGCCGCCGCAGAGCACGATCAGCCCGGGCCAGAGCAGCGCATGCAGCTCGCCCAGAACCAGATTGAGTTCGCCCGCCCACTCATCCCAACTCAAGCCGCGCTCCACCTTGGCACGGCCGGAGGCGCGAAGTTCGGCCTCCTTGCCCTTGACCTCCAGGTGTCCGAATTCGGTGTTGGGGACGAGGCGGCCATCGATAAAGAGCGCGCTGCCGATGCCGGTGCCGAGGGTGAGCAGCAGCACCGTGCCGCCGACACCGCGGGCGGCGCCGTAATGGAATTCTGCGAGACCCGCGGCATCGGCATCATTGATGGCAGTCACCTTGCGGCCCAGCCGTTCGCCGGCCAGTAAGGCCAAGGGTTGTCCGATCCATGCCTTGTTGAGATTCGCCGCCGTGTGTACCACCCCGTCCTTGATGACGCTCGGAAATGCCAGGCCCACCGGGTGATCGCCCGGCAGGTTTGACACCACGGTGGCGAGCGCCGCCAGCAGCGCATCGATGGAATCCTGCGCCGGCGTCGTGATGCTGAAGCGCTCGCTCGCGAAATTTCCGGTATCCACATCGATCAAGGCGCATTTGATCGAGGATCCGCCGACATCGACGCCAACCCGCAAGTTTGAAGAGGTCAAATGTCGCTCCCGCCTTAAGAGGTTATGCACGTGTCCGGTCGACACCTATAATACCCTGTAGACCCTGAAAGGGTTGACACGGCGAAGCACCAATTGACCGACCATCAGATCACGGACTTCGATCTCTATCTGTTCGGCGAAGGAACGCACGAACGCATCTACGACAAGCTGGGCGCCCACCCGATCGAGCGCGATGGCATACCCGGCACGCAGTTTGCGGTGTGGGCCCCGAATGCAGATCGGGTGAGCGTGGTGGGGCCTTTCAATCAATGGCACGGTGATTCGAACGTGATGCAGCCGCGCGGCTCCTCGGGGGTGTGGGAAACCTTCGTTGCCGATGTCGGCGAGGGCGCGCTGTACAAGTATGAAGTCCGCACCCGTGAAGGTTACCTGCTGCTCAAGGCGGACCCGTATGGATTCGCCGCGCAATTGCGTCCCGAGAACAGTTCCGTGGTCGCATCGCTCGAGGGTTACCGCTGGGGCGATGACGAGTGGATCACGAACCGGGATCAGCGCCGGCGCGATTTTCGGCGACAACCCTTCAATGCCTACGAAGTGCACCTGGGATCGTGGCGCCGGCCCTGGCATCAACGCACGCCGCCGTTCATGAACTGGAGCGAGGCCGTCGAGCAGCTCATTCCCTACGTACGGGACATGGGCTACACGCATGTCGAACTGATGGGCATTGCCGAACATCCGCTGGATGCGTCGTGGGGATATCAGGTGGTGGGCTATTACGCTGCGACCTCGCGCTATGGTTCGGCGCAGGAATTCATGCGCTTCGTCGATCACTGCCACCAAGCCGGCATCGGCGTGATCCTCGATTGGGTGCCGGCGCATTTCCCGCGCGATGCGCATGGGCTCGCGCAATTCGATGGGACCGCGCTTTATGAGCACGCCGACTCCCGCCTCGGCGAGCATGCGGACTGGGGCACCAAGATATTCAACTACGGGCGGCATGAGGTCCGAAACTTTCTGGTCGCCAATGCGCTGTTCTGGGCCGACCGCTACCACATCGACGGGTTGCGGGTGGATGCGGTGGCCTCGATGCTGTATCTCGACTACAGCCGCAACGCCGGCGAGTGGCTGCCGAACCGGTACGGCGGCCGTGAAAATCTCGAGGCCATCGATTTCCTCAAGGGCATGAACGAAGCCCTGCATCGGGCGTTTCCGGGCGTGCTCACCATCGCCGAGGAGTCGACGGCGTTCGGCGGCGTGACCACGCCGCCGGCGCACGGCGGGCTCGGATTCAATTTCAAATGGAACATGGGGTGGATGAACGACACCTTGCGGTATTTCGAGCTCGATCCGATCTACCGTCGCTACCATCATCATCTCATCACGTTTTCATTCGTCTATGCGTGGTCGGAGAATTTCATCCTGCCCATCTCGCACGACGAAGTGGTGCACGGCAAACGCTCATTGCTCAGCAAGATGCCGGGCGATGACTGGCAGAAGCATGCGAACTTCCGGCTGTTCTGCGCGTTCATGTGCGCCCATCCCGGTAAAACGCTGCTCTTCATGGGATCGGAATTCGGTCAATGGACCGAATGGCGCAATGACCAGGAGATCGACTGGCGGCTGCTCGAGGAGCCTTCCCACCGCGGGCTGCAGAGCTGCATCCGCGAGCTGAATCAGCTGTCCCTGGCGCACCCGCAGTTGCACGGCAGCGACTGCGACCCTGCGGGATTTCGCTGGCTGGATGCGACCAACGCAGACGACAGCGTGGTGGTGTTTCAGCGACGGGCAACGGGCGAGGCGGACGCTGCTCCCATTCTGTGTCTTTTCAATGCCACGCCGGTGCCGCGTCAAGCCTACCGGGTGGGTGTGCCCGAAGCGGAAGGTTACCGCAAGATTTTCGATTCGGATGACCCGCGCTTCGGCGGCTCGGGCTACAACGGTCAGCAGTCCGTCGAGACCGGCGGACTCGCGGCCCAGGGACAGCCTCACTCATTGCAGCTTGATTTGCCGCCCCTGGGGGCGATGTTCTTCATCGGGTCCCGCTGAATGCGGATACAGGCAGGCAGCCCGCGACCGTTGGGAGCGACGTTGACGGAAGCCGGCGTCAACTTCGCGATCTTCTCGAGTCATGCGACGCGGATCGAATTGGTGTTGTTCAAGGCCGGCGATGCCGCGCCGTCGCTGCGAGCGGACCTCCCGATGCGCAGCGCCGATGTGTGGCATGGATTCGTGCCGGCGCCCGACGCGGCTTGCGGCATGTTCTATGCGTACCATGTGCACGGACCGGATGAACCGCAAAACGGCCATCGCTTCGATTCCCGTGTCGCCCTGATCGATCCGTACGCACGGGCGCTGTCGACCCGGCTGCCGCTGCGTGGGCAGATCATCGACAGTCGCTTCGACTGGGGCGACAGCCAAGCCCCCGACATCGCCTGGCGCGACTCCGTGATCTACGAGCTGCATGTGAAGGGATTCACCCGGCTGCATCCGACCGTGCCCGAAGCCTGGCGCGGCAAGTATCTGGGGCTCACCGCGCCGGCGGTGATCGATCATCTCAAATCGATCGGGGTGACGGCCGTTGAACTGCTGCCCTGCCACGCGTTCGTGAGCGAACCCTTTCTCGCTGCGCGTTCTTTGAGCAACTATTGGGGCTACAACTCGGTGGCGTGGTTCGCGCCGGCCAACGAGTACGCGCTGGTCGATGCGGTGGGTGAATTCAAGGCCATGGTCAAGGCCTTGCATGCCGCCAAGCTCGAGGTCATCTTGGACGTGGTGTTCAATCACACGGCCGAGGGCAACGAAGAGGGTCCTACTTTAAGCCTGAAGGGCATCGACAATGCGGTCTACTACCGTCTGGCCGCGGACAAGCGCCACTACGAGAACGCGTCGGGATGCGGCAACACGGTCAATTGCGAGCATCCCCAGGTGCGCGCGCTCATCATCGATTCGTTGAAGTACTGGGTGGAGGAAATGCACGTGGATGGCTTCCGTTTCGATCTCGCCACCGTGTTGGCGCGGGACGGGCAGGGCTTCAACGAGAATTCGGAATTCTTCAGGGCGGTGCGGGCGGAGCCCGTGCTCGCACGGGTGAAGCTGATCGCCGAGCCATGGGATGTCGGCTGGGGCGGCTATCAGCTCGGCCGGTTCCCGGCCGGGTGGTCCGAATGGAACGACCGGTATCGCGACACGATGCGTGCCTTCTGGCGGCGCGACCCCGGCAAGATCGGCGAGTTCGCGGAACGCTTCGCGGGCTCCAGCGACATCTTCAGATATCGCGCCCGCAAACCCACGGCCACCATCAATTTCATCACCGCGCATGACGGTTTCACGCTCAATGACCTCGTCTCGTACAACGAGCGGCACAACGAGCCGAATGGCGAGGACAACCGGGACGGCACGGGCAACAATTTGAGCTGGAATTGCGGTCATGAAGGGCCGACCGACGATCCCCTCGTCGGCGAGCTGCGCAAGCGCCAGATGCGCAATTTTCTGGCGACGTTGATCCTGTCGCAGGGTGTGCCGATGCTGCTGGCGGGTGATGAATTCGGCCGTACGCAGCACGGCAATAACAACGCCTACTGCCAGGACAACGACATCACGTGGGTGGACTGGCGGCTCGCGCAGACGAATGCGGATCTCGTGCGTTTTCTCGCCGGCGTGACCCGCTTGCGACGGCAGCATGCCGAGCTGCGGCGCGAGACCTTCCTCAAGGGAACCGCATCACGGACGGGCTTCAAAGATGTGAGCTGGCTACGCGTGGACGGCGCGGAGATGACTCAAAATGACTGGCAGGACGAGAATTTGCGGACCTTGGGCGTGTTGTTCGGCAATCGCAATCACACGGCACATCGGCTGTTGTTCCTGGTGAATGCCGCCGACCATGCGGTGGAATTCAGCCTGCCCCGGAAGCTCGCGGGAGCGCCTTGGATGTGCCGTCTCGACACCGCCCGCGAGCCGGCCGAGGTCACTGAATTGACGACTGCGGATCGATATTCGCTCACCGCCGGCAGCGCCGTGCTCCTGGAGTCTTGAGGATGGAGGATTCAGTGATCGAGCGATTGGCCCGGCTGCGCGGCATCGGCGATGCTTACCACGATTACCGCGGTGAGCTGCGCTACTTCAGTCTGAAGACCAAGACGGATCTCTTGCGGGCCATGGGCTGCCCGGTGGATGACCCCACGGCCCTCGCTGCCGAGTTGCGGCAGACGGAAATCGTGCGCTGGCGGCAGCTCTTGCCGCCGATCGCGGCAGCACATGGGCAGCGGCTGTCCGTCGATCTCAACATCCCGGCGCTCGAGTTCGGCGCGACTCTTCTGTGGGCGGTCAATCTCGAGCATGGCGGGCGCCTCGATGGACATGTATCGACGGCGGACTGTCCCGAGATCTGGCGCGGCGAGGTGGCGGGCTCCTGGATCACCCGCCGCCAACTGGCGCTGCCCGTCGACCTGACACCCGGATATCACGAACTGGAGATCACGTTGGGCGGTGCGACCACGCGCACGACGCTGGTGATCTCGCCGCCGCAGTGCTACGAGCCGCTCGCGATCGCCGAGGGACGTCGCCTGTGGGGTGTTGCCGTGCAGCTGTATACGGTGCGTTCCCGGCAGAACTGGGGCATCGGTGATTTTGCCGACTTGAGCCAGCTGATCCGATGGCTCGCGCCGCGCGGCGCAGGCTTCATCGGCTTGAATCCGCTGCATGCGCTGGCGCCTGCCGATCCGGTGCGCTCCAGTCCTTACAGCGCATCGAGCCGGCATTTCCTCAACATCCTCTACATCGCCGTGCCCGCGATTCCGGAGTTCGCCGTGTGCCTCCCGGCATTGGCGCACGTCAATGCCCCGGCGTTTGCGTCGCGGCTCGATGCGCTGCGCCGTGCCGACCTCGTCGACTATGCGGGTGTCGCGGACCTTAAATTCGAGGTCTTGGAACTGCTGTTTCGAGATTTCGTCGATCGGCACCTCGCCGCCGACAGCGAACGCGCGGCCGCCTTTCGTTCCTTCGTTGCCGCCGGCGGCGCGCTGCTGCAATCGCATGCCTGCTTCGATGCCCTCGATCAGCATTTCCGTGCGACCTTGGGAACGCCCTCGGGTTGGATGAGCTGGCCGGAGGAATACCGCGAAGCCGGTGGCGCGCCGGTGCGCCACTTCGCCGCGACGCATCCGATGCGCGTCGAGTTTCATCTGTACCTGCAATGGATCGCCCATGAACAGCTCACCGGCGCGCAGGCGTTGGCGCGTGAACTCGGCATGCCCATCGGGCTGTATGGGGATTACGCAGTGGGTTCCAATCCGTCCGGCTCCGAGACCTGGGTGGATCGGGCGAGCTATCGGATGGGTGCGGAAATCGGCGCGCCGCCCGATCCGCTGGCGCTCAAAGGCCAGGGATGGGGCATCCCGCCGCTCGATCCGTATCTCATCGAGACGCAAAAGCTGAAGGGATTCGTGCTGTTGATCCGCCAAAACATGCATTACTACGGTGCGCTGCGCCTCGATCACGTGATGTCGCTGTTCCGTCTGTGGTGGGTGGCGGCCGGCGATGCGCCCACCGACGGGGCGTATGTCCATTATCCACTGGACAAGCTGTTGACCGTCCTCACGCTCGAGAGTGCGCGCGCCGGTTGCCTGGTGGTGGGAGAGGACTTGGGCGTGGTCCCGGACGAAATGCGTCGGGCCATGCCGGAGTACGGTTTGTACCACTACAAGGTATTGCTGTTCGAGAAGGACGGCAGCCGCTTCCGGCGCCCCGATGAGTTCGTGGCACGGGCCTTGGGCACCGTGACCACGCATGACATGCCGACGCTGCGCAGCTATTGGGAAGGTCTCGACATCGACCTGCGACGCCGTTTGAATCTGTATCCCAGCGCGGAGATCGAGAACGATGTGCGGCGGGAACGAGGTCAGGATCGGGCTCTCCTGCTCGATGCCTTGCGCCAACAGGGCTTGCAGCCCGCGGTCCCGGCGACGACGTCCGAACCGTTCACTGCGCAATTGGCGAACGCGCTGCATCTCTACCTCGCACGTTCACCCACCAAGCTCGTGGCGCTGCAGATCGAGGATCTCTTGGGCATGGTCGATCCCGTGAACGTGCCCGGCACGGACCGCGAGTATCCGAACTGGCAGCGAAAATTGACGGTGGATCTGGAAGATCTGGCAGGCCGGGAGGATCTCGATGCGGCCTTTGCCGGCATCAGCCAGGCGCGAAACGCGTCCTAGCTTGTTCGCGTGCCGCCCATGCCCAAATCAAGCCCGCGATCAACACGGCGACGGGGACGATCTTGACGCCCTGGCCTAACGACGAGGCATCCGAAATCGCGCCGATGAGCGTGGGCGAAATCGCGTCGCCCAGCAGGTGAATGGCGAAGATCTCGAGGGCGACGGCCGAGGCCCGCTGATTCGCGAATACCAGATTGACGATCGTGGCATTGATGGGGCCGGTCGATGTGAACATCAAGAGTTGCGCAATCACCATGCACACGAAGTAACCTGACTCCGAAGCCGTGGTGAGGGCGAACCAGACGAAAGGCGCGGCCGCCACGGTGGCAATGGCGGAGACGATGAGGTACGCCTGCTTGGAGTACCTGGCGCAGAAGTCGCCGAGCCATCCGCCTATGAAGGTGCCGATGAAGCCCGTGACGACGACGATGCCGCCGAAGCTCACCGTCGCCTGGGCTTCCGGCATGCCGCGAATGCGCTCGAGAAAGGCGGGCATCCAGTAGGCAAGGCCACCCATGGCGAAGGTGTAGGCGGCATAGCCCAGCACCGTGAAGGCGTAGGGCCGATTGCGCATCAGCATGAGGTAGGTCGCCATGGTGGCGGAGGCCAGACCGGAACTCGCGGGCGCGGTCGCGGCGGGCGCGGGCGCGGCGGTGGGGGATGGTGCGGCGGGCGCGGGCGCGGCGGTGGGGGATGGTGCGGCGGGCCCGGGGTCCTGACTGCCGCGCGGTGGATCGCGCAACCACAGACAGAGAATGGCCAACCCCAGCCCCGGAGTACCGGCGACGAAAAAGGCAGACCGCCAGCCGAAGTGAGCGTTCATCAGGCCGCCCACCACATAGCCCAGCGCCGAGCCCACAGGAATGGCGCAAAAGAACAGCGCCATCACCCGCCCGCGCCGGGCCGCGGGGTAGTAGTCCGACAGCAGGCTGGGCGCAATGGTGCCGTACGCGGCCTCGCCGATTCCCACCGAGGCGCGCGCCGCGAGGAGGCTTAAATACCCGCCGGCAAAGCCGGAGGCGGCGGTTGCCACGCTCCAGCAGGCAACGCCTGCGGCAATGAGCCGGGGACGGGAGAACCGGTCGCCGAGGGCGCCGAAGAACGGCGAGGCCACGGTGTAGATGGCCAGGAACGCGAACATCAGCGACCCCAGTTCAGCGTCGTTCAAGCCGAAGCCTGCAGCTTTGAGCGGTTCAATCAGCGCCGAGACCAAATAACGGTCGAGGTAGTTGAATAAATTGATGAATGCAAGGACTGCGAGACCCCAGGCAGGGGAATGCAGCCAATTCTTGGAACCCGGTTGCGGCATGTCGGTGCGATCTTAGCAAGGCGCCACTTAAGGATCGCAGGCGTTATACACTGTCGGGCCACCATGCTGCGCGAGCCTGAAGTGCACCAACCTGGTGCGCGCCGCGATGTCTTTCGCGGCGGTGGGGTTGTCAAATCGCGATCCGACATCGGGTCGGGTGGAGTAATTCTTTGTCTATTCACGTTGCCCTCAATCACGTCACTCATTATCGCTATGACCGATTGGTGGGATTGAGTCCCCAGGTGGTGCGTCTGCGCCCGGCACCCCATTGCCGGACGCGGATCTTGTCCTACTCGCTCAAGGTCACTCCGGCCGATCACTTCATCAACTGGCAGCAGGATCCGCAGGCCAATTTTCTGGCGCGGCTGGTGTTCCCCGACGAGACGCGTGAACTGAAGATCGAGGTCGACCTGATCGCCGAGATGTCGGTGCTCAACCCCTTCGATTTCTTTTTGACGCCGTACGCGGAGAATTTTCCGTTCAAATATGATTCCAACGAGCGGCGCGAGTTGGTGCCCTATCTGGTCAAGTCGCCGGCCACGCCGCTGATCGAGGCGTATCTGGCCGACGTGCCGCGCGAGCGCATGCGAACCATCGATTTCATCGTCGATGTGAATCGACGGGTGGCCAACGACATCAAGTATCTGATCCGGCTCGAACCCGGCACGCAGAGCCCGGAGGAAACGCTGGCGAAGCGCAGCGGGTCGTGCCGTGATTCGGCGGCTCTCTTGGTGCAATTGTTTCGCCACCTGGGGATGGCGGCGCGTTTCGTCTCGGGTTATCTCATTCAGTTGGTGCCCGACGTCAAGGCGCTCGATGGGCCGGTGGGAGCGAAACAGGATTTCACCGACCTGCATGCCTGGTGCGAGGTGTATCTGCCGGGCGCCGGTTGGATCGGTCTCGACGCCACGTCGGGGTTGCTGGCGGGCGAGGGGCACATACCGCTCGCCTGCACACCGGAGCCCTCGGCAGCGGCGCCGATCAGCGGTGCCGTCGATGAATGCGAAACCGTCTTTGAGCACCACATGAGCGTGCAGCGCGTCTGGGAGGCGCCGCGCGTCACGAAGCCTTACACCGACGGGGAGTGGTCGGCCATCGAAGCCCTGGGCCACGCGGTCGATGCGGACTTGAAATCGCTCGACGTGCGTTTGACCATGGGGGGTGAACCGACCTTCGTGTCGGTGGACGATCCGGACGGCGAGGAGTGGAACACCGCGGCCCTGGGTCCCACCAAACGCAGACGTGCGGCGGCGTTGTACGAGCGCCTCAAGCAGCGATACGCGCCGCAGGGTCTGGCGCACTTCGGACAAGGCAAGTGGTACCCAGGGGAACAACTGCCCCGCTGGTCGTTGAATTGTTACTGGCGCAAGGACGGTGAGCCCATCTGGCTCAACCCGCACTTGATCGCCGACGAGAACAAGAATTACGGTGCGGATGCGGCGGCGGCCGAACGGTTTCTCGCGCGCATTGCCGTGGAATTGGGCTTCGATCCGAAGTACGTGTTCCCGGCCTACGAGGACGCGTTCTACTACCTATGGCGTGAACGGCGGCTGCCGGTCAATGTGGATCCCTTCGATTCCGAGCTCAAGGATCCGATGGAGCGGGCGCGGCTCGCCAAGGTTTTCGAGCAGGGTCTCGATCGGGTCATCGGTCACGTGCTGCCCATCGCGCGCACGGCGGACGACCGGCGCTGGCAGACGGGTCCTTGGTTCCTGCGCTCCGAGCGCTGTTATCTCATTCCCGGCGACTCGCCGATCGGCTACCGATTGCCGCTCGATTCGCAGCCGTGGACTGCGACCGGCGATTATCCCTTCATTCATGCACCCGATCCCTCCCGTGCCTTCACGGCCTTGTTGCCGCATGCGCAGATCCGCCGGCAGGTGCGTGAGCGCGACGTGTCACGCGCGCCGCTGGTGGTGGATGCGACGCCTGCCGCCAAGGAGTCGGCGGCGGCGCTGACGCGCACGTCCATGTGCGCCGAGCCGCGCAACGGCGTCCTGTATCTCTTCATGCCGCCGGTGCGCGAGCTCGACCACTATCTCGAATTGATCGCCGCCGTGGAAGCGGCGGCGGAAGCGCTCGAACAGCCCATCATCATCGAGGGATACGAACCGCCCGCCGACCCGCGCATCAGCAACTTCAAGGTGACCCCGGATCCGGGTGTCATCGAAGTGAACGTACAGCCCTCCTCGAGCTGGGACGAGTTGGTGTCGGGCACCACCTTTCTCTACGAGGCCGCCCGCGAAAGCCGTCTCAGCACCGAGAAGTTCATGCTGGATGGCCGGCATACCGGCACCGGCGGCGGCAATCACGTCGTGCTGGGCGGCGCCACCGTGAACGACTCGCCCTTCCTGCGGCGTCCCGATCTCTTGCGCAGTCTCCTCTCCTATTGGCACAACCATCCGTCGTTGTCCTATCTTTTCTCGGGGCTCTTTTTGGGCCCCACGTCGCAGGCACCCCGGGTGGACGAGGCTCGCAACGACTCGCTCTACGAGCTGGAGATCGCCTTCCGGCAATTCCCGAAGCCGGGCGCGCCGGTCGCGCCGTGGCTGTTGGATCGGTTGCTGCGCAATCTGCTCATCGATGTCACCGGCAACACCCATCGCGCGGAGTTTTGCATCGACAAGTTGTATTCGCCCGACGGCCCCACGGGCCGCTTGGGGTTGCTCGAGATGCGCGCGTTCGAAATGCCGCCGCATGCGCGCATGAGTTTGACTCAAGCCTTGTTGCTGAGGTCGATGGTCGCGCGGTTCTGGCGCAAACCCTATGCGCCGCCCACCCTGGTACGCTGGGGCACGGAATTGCACGACCGGTTTCTCCTGCCCCATTTCGTGGCGCAGGACCTGGGCGACGTGATGGCCGACATGCATTCCGAGGGCTATGCGCTCAAAGCCGACTGGTTCGCTGCGCATTTTGAATTCCGCTTCCCGAAATATGGGGACTTCGATGCGCGCGGAGTGCACCTGGAACTGCGCCAGGCACTCGAGCCATGGCATGTCATGGGCGAGGAGGGATCGGCGGGAGGTACCGTGCGCTACGTCGATGCCTCGGTGGAGCGGCTGCAGGTGAAGGTGAGCGGCATGCCGCCGGCGCGCTATCGGGTGACCTGCAACGGGTATGCAGTGCCGCTGCAGCCGACCGGACAGGTGGGGGAGTTCGTCGGTGCCGTGCGCTATCGCGCCTGGCAGCCGTTCTCTGCGCTGCACCCGACCATCGGAGTGCACGCGCCATTGACCTTCGATCTGTTCGACACCTGGATGGATCGCTCCCTGGGAGGGTGCCAATATCATGTCTCCCACCCGGGCGGCCGCAGCCACGAGAGATTCCCGGTCAATTCATTCGAGGCGGAAAGCCGTCGATTGGCGCGCTTCTCCCGTCTCGGCCACACTCCGGGCACGATGCGGGAGGTTCCGCCCGTGACGCTGCCGGAGTTCCCGTTCACGCTGGACCTGCGCAAAGTGAGCGATGGACCAAGCCAGTTTTGAATCCTACGTCAGCGACCCGAGTCGATATGATGAGCTGCTCGACGGCTCGGGGGAGGTGCGAGCGCATTGGCAGCCGTTGATGGAGCGGCTCGCGAGCGACGGGCCGGATGCGGTACGCCGCGGCGTCGATCTCGCGCGGCGCCTCATCATCGAGAACGGCGTCACCTACAATGTGTATGCCGACAGCCAGGGGCGCGATCGGCCGTGGGTGCTCGATCCGTTGCCGCTGTTGCTCGCGCCGTCCGAGTGGCGCGAAATCGAGGTGGGCGTCATCCAGCGCGCGCGTCTGTTCGACGCGCTCTTGGGCGATCTGTACGGTCCGCAGCGGCTGTTATCCGAGGGTATCGTCCCGGCCGAGCTGCCGTTCGGCCACCCCAATTTTCTCTGGCCTTGTCATGGCATCACGCCCGCGGGAGGAAACCGGCTGCAGCTCTATGCCGCGGATATTTCCCGTTCCGCCGACGGCCGTTGGTGGGTGCTTGCCGACCGGACGCAAACGCCGTCGGGTCCCGGCTACGCGATGGAGAACCGTCAGATCGTCTCGCGAGTGTTTCCGGATCTGCTCCGCGACATGGGGGTAAGACCGCTCGGCAGCTTTTTTGCCGTCTTACGCGAGAATCTGCTCGCTGCCGCACCGCCCGGTGAGGCGCCGCTCGCGGTGGTCCTGACCCCGGGCTCGTTCAACGAAACCTATTTCGAGCATGCCTACCTCGCGCGACAGCTCGGTCTGCCGCTGGTCGAGGGCAATGACTTGACCGTGCGGGGGGACACTCTTTACTTGAAGACGCTCGGCGGCCTGCGCCGCGTTCATTCCATTTTCCGCCGTCTCGACGATGATTTCTGCGATCCGGTGGAGCTGCGCGCCGATTCGGCGTTGGGCGTACCGGGACTGATCGCCGTGGTGCGTGCCGGCAAGGTCGTCATCGCCAACACCCTGGGCAGCGGAGTGCTCGAGTCGGCCGCCTGGATGGGCTTCATTCCGAAGGTCGCCGAGTATCTGCTGGGGGAGAAGCTGCGGCTGTCGTCGGTGGCGACATGGTGGTGCGGCGAAAAGCTCGCGCTCGACTATGTGGTCGAGAACATCGAGCGGCTGATCGTCAAACCCGCCTACCCGAACCAGAAATTCGACCTGTTGTTCGGCCGCGATCTGACCCCTGCGGCGCGCGCGGCGCTGATCGTACGCTTGAAGCGCCGGCCGCATGCCTACGTGGCACAGGAGCGGCTCGCCTTCTCGCAGGCTCCGGTGTGGCGCGGCGCCGGCGCCGAAGGGCTCGCGGCACGCGCGCTCGGCATCCGCGTCTACGCCATCGCGACGCCGAACGGCTACCGGGTGATGCCCGGCGGATTGGCCCGCATCGCCGCGGGCGATGCCGACAATGTCTCCATGCAGCGCGGCGGCGGCAGCAAGGATCTCTGGGTACTGGCGGCAGAGGGACATCCGGTCGAAGAGGGCGGCCTTGCGCAGGTGGTGCCGCGGACCCTCGTCCGCCATGATGAATTGCCCTCACGCCTCGCCGAGAATCTGTTCTGGCTCGGACGCTACAGCGAGCGCTGCGAGGACAAGGCCCGGCTGCTGCGGGCCACCTTGAGCGTGCGTACCGAGGCGACGCTCTGGCCGCAGGCGCTGGCCACCTGTCGGCATTTCATCACCATGGCACGGAGCGGCGATGCGGCTGTGCCGGTGTTCGACGAAGCCAATCCGCTGGGCTTACGCGCCGACCTGCAACGGTTGGGGTGGTGTGCGGAACAAACCCGCAGCCGCTTGTCGGCGGAGAACTGGCGGGCCATCAGCGTGCTGCAGCGTCAGTTCCAGGAAGCCGCGGAGCGCAAGGGCGACCCGCGAACGACGCTCGATTCCCTGCTGTTGTCGCTGGCGGCGCTTGCCGGTTTCGCCCTGGACGACATGACCCAGGATGACGGCTGGCGGCTGATGATGCTGGGGCGCCGGCTCGAGAGAATGCAGTTTCTGGCCGAACTGCTCGGTTTGCGCCTGAAGTCGGGCGCCACTCCGGCGCAAAACGAATTGGAGTGGCTGCTCGACATCGGCGACAGCACCATCACCTACCGGACCCGCTACCTGGCCTCGCCGCTCCTGGGCTCGACCATCGATTTGTTGGTTTTCGACAAGACCAATCCGCGGGCGCTCGCCTATCAGTGGAACCACATGCAGTACTCGCTGGTGAGGATTGCCGCGTCTCTGGGGGGTGTTCCGGACGAAAGCATCGACGAAGCGGTGTCGGCGGTCGAACAACACGAGGTGGTGGCCATCGACGGTGACAGCTCGCGGGCGATGCGGGCACGGCAGGCGCTGGCCGAGTCGCTCGATGGTCTTGCGGGCGCGGCCGGCCGCTTGTCGGACCGGCTGTCGCTGAAGCACTTTTCCCTCATCGACATCGAAATGCGCACGGTGGCGGCGTGAGCGGCGCGGTGCGCTACCGCGTGCGCCATGAAACGGTTTACAACTACGGCGGCGATGTGGCCCACTCGCATCAGTTGCTGCATTTGAGTCCCCGGGACGGCCCGTTGCAGCAATGCCATACCCGCACCATCACGGTGACGCCGGAGCCCGGCAGCCGGCATGAGGACGTGGATGCGTTCGGCAATTTCGTCACCCGCCTGGAATACGACACGCCGCATGACCGGTTGGAAGTGCTGGCCGAAGTGGGCGTCGAAGTGCAGCCCGCGCCCATCATCGACCCCGCGGCGAGCGATGCCTGGGAAACCGTGAGCAGCACCTTGTGTTTTTCGGGCAAACCGATGGGCGCGGAGCTGCTCGAGGCCTGCCGCTATCGGATGGAATCGAGTTACGTGCGAATCAAGCAGGCATTCACCGACTATGCGGATGATTGCTTTGCGCCGAAGCAGCCGGTGTTGGTCGCGGCGCTGGCATTGATGAGCAAGATCCACCGCGAATTCAAATATGCTCCCGGCAGCACGAGCATCCGCACCTCCGCTTTCGAGGCCTTCGAAGCGCGGCGCGGCGTGTGCCAGGATTTTGCGCACATCATGATCGGTGCCCTGCGCTCGCGCGGTCTTGCCGCGCGCTACGTGAGCGGCTATTTGCGCACCTTTCCGCCGCCGGGCGCGGATGCCTCTTATGTGGGCGCGGACGCCTCGCATGCCTGGGTGTCAGTGTTCTGCCCGCCGCTCGGCTGGATCGATCTCGACCCCACCAATGACATGCCGGTGAGCCACGACCACATCGTCATCGCTTGGGGCCGGGATTTCGGCGACGTGTCGCCGCTGCGAGGAGTCATCGTCGGCGGCGGCCGGCATCGCTTATCGGTACGCGTTTCGGTCAAGGCGGAGTAAGATCGGCTTTGAAATAGTTTGCAGGAGACCCAAGTTGGCCAAGCCTAATTATCGTCACGCGAAGAAACAGAAAGAAGCCGCGCGCAAGGCTCGTCAGGATGCCAAGCAGCAACGCCGGGCCACGGCTCCGGAGGTGCTGGAGGAAAGCGCCGTCGGGGTGGCTTCCGCGCCGGCGGGGGTCAAGACCGGGAGCGAAGAGCCTGTCTGAACGTGTTGGCATGGACGCGGTGCTGGCATGGATGCGGTGTTGGCATGGACGCGGTGCTGGCATGGACGGGGCCGCCACTTTTTGTAGGACAAAGGACGACGCCCACGACGGATGCCTTGAAGTGCCCGACGGCTCTATAATTCACGCTTAAGCGCTTGCGCGGTGATGGAAGCTTGCTATGCAGATCGCAATGATCGGTTTGGGTCGAATGGGTGCCAACATGGCGCAGCGTCTGATGCGCGGCGGGCACGAAGTGGTGGGCTTCGATCCGGCGGAAGCGGCGCGCAAGGTGATCGAAGGGAAGGGCGGGAAATCGGCCGCCTCGCTCACCGAACTCGTCGAGAAGTTGACGGCACCGCGGAACATCTGGTTGATGGTGCCCGCCGGGTCCGTCACGGATGCCACCATCGATGAACTGACACCGCTGCTCGCGCCGGGCGATACGCTCATCGACGGCGGCAATTCCAATTACCGCGATACCCAGCGGCGTGCCGCGGCACTCGCGAAGCACCGGGTGAGCTATGTCGACAGTGGAACCAGCGGCGGCGTCTGGGGCCTCACGGAGGGTTACAGTTTGATGGTCGGCGGCGACAAGGCCGTGGTCGATCGCCTGCGGCCGATCTTCGAGACCCTCGCGCCGGCGGCGGACAAGGGCTGGGGCCATGTGGGTGCGGTGGGCTCCGGCCACTACACCAAAATGATTCACAACGGGATCGAGTACGGCTTGATGCAGGCGTATGCCGAGGGCTTCTCGATCCTGCAGCACAAGACCGAATTCAAGCTCGATCTGGCGCAGGTGGCTGAGATTTGGCGCTACGGCAGCGTGGTTCGCTCCTGGCTGCTCGATCTGACCGCCGATGCATTGAAGAAGAATCCGACGCTCAAGGGTATTGCGCCCTACGTGGCCGATTCCGGCGAGGGGCGCTGGACGGTGTCCGAGGCGGTCGAATTGGGAGTGCCCGCCATCGTCATCACCGCGTCACTGCTCGAGCGTTTCCGCTCGCGCGACACGGATTCTTTCGTCGACAAGATGCTCGCGGCCATGCGCAATCAATTCGGCGGTCACGAGATCAAGAAAGAGTAGGCGGCAGCGCCTCAACCGTCGCTGAGGGCCGCATCCACGACCGACTGCGCATCGGCCAGGAGGCGCTGTAAATGGGCTTCGTCGCGAAAACTTTCGGCGTAGATCTTGTAGATGTCCTCGGTACCGGAGGGGCGTGCGGCAAACCAGCCGTTCTTGGAGATCACCTTCACACCGCCGATGGCCGCGCCGTTGCCGGGCGCAGCGTTGAGCACCTGTTCGATGGGATCGCCGGCGATCTCCGCGGAGCGAATTCGTGAACGATCCAAGTTCTTGAGCAGCTTTTTTTGCGCCGGTGTCGCCGCCGCATCCACTCGGCTGGCGAAGGGTTCGCCCAGGTCGCGGGTGAGTTCGCGGTAACCCTCGCCGGGATCCTTGCCGGTCTTTGCGGTGATCTCGGCTGACAGCAACGCGGCCGACATGCCGTCCTTGTCGGTGCTCCAAGCGCTGCCGTCGAAACGATTGAAAGAGGCGCCGGCGCTCTCTTCGCCGCCGAAGCCCAAGCTGCCGTCGGCCAGACCGGCGACGTACCACTTGAATCCCACCGGCACTTCGTAGAGCCGCCGGCCGAGCCGCGCGGTGACCCGATCGATCATCGCGCTGCTCACCACCGTCTTGCCGACGGCGGCCTTGGGCGACCATCCCGAGCGTTGCCGGAACAAATAGTCGACCGCCACCGACAGGTAGTGGTTCGGCGGCATGAGGCCGACACTCGCAGCGACGATCCCATGCCGGTCATGATCCGTATCGCAGGCGAAGGCCACATCGTAGCTGTCCTTCAGGGCAATCAAGCGCCGCATGGCATAGGGTGACGACGGGTCCATGCGAATCTTGCCATCCCAATCCAGCGTCATGAAGCGGAATGTCGGATCAACCTCTTCGTTCACGACCTTGAGGTCGAGCTTGAAGCGCTCGGCAATGCGTCCCCAGTAATGCACCCCGGCACCACCCAAGGGGTCCACGCCCAAGCGGATGCCCGAACTGCGAATCAGGTCCATATCGATCACGCTGCCAAGATCCTCGACATAGGAGTTGAGGTAATCATGGGAGTGCGTGCTGGCGGCGTTACGCGCCTTGGCATAATCGATGCGCGAGACGCCGGCGAGATTCGAGCTCAGCAGCTCGTTGGCACGGACTTCCATCCAGGACGTGATGTCGGTATCGGCCGGTCCGCCGTTGGGCGGGTTGTATTTGAAACCGCCGCTATCCGGCGGATTGTGCGAAGGCGTGATGACGATGCCGTCCGCCAGACCCGAACGGCGGCCCCGGTTGAACGTCAGGATGGCGTGGGAGATGGCCGGGGTGGGCGTATATTCATCGGCGGCGGCGGTCATCACCTCCACGCCGTTGGCCGCCAGCACCTCGAGGGCGGTTGCGAACGCCGGCGCGGACAGCGCGTGGGTGTCGAACCCTAAGAACAACGGCCCATCGATGCCGTGCTCGCGCCGGTAGGTGCAAATGGCCTGGGTGATCGCCAGCACATGCGCTTCGTTGAACGACAGGTCGAATGACGTGCCGCGATGGCCGGACGTTCCGAAGGCCACGCGCTGCGCGGGGACGGCAGGGTCAGGACGACCGGTGTAGTAAGCCGTGATGAGGCGCGGCACATCGACCAGCCGGTCGCTCTGTGCCGGTTGACCCGCGAGCGGGCTGATGCGCTCGCTCATGTCGCGAGCGCGGTGCCTTTCTCGGCGATCCGCTGCAGCAATTCGGTCCACGACTTGACGAAGGATTGTGCACCGTCGACCTGCAGTTTGCCGGCGACCGCCGCGACATCCACACCGGCTTTGGCGAACTCGGCCAGTACGGTGTCGACGTCGCCGCCATCCTTGGGCATCGCCGCTCCGACCTTGCCCTTCTCGGCGAACGCCAGCAGCGTCTTCTCGGGCATGGTGTCGATGGTCTCCGGCGCTGCCAGGGCCGATACGTAAAGATCGGCCGGGGCTTTCGGATCCTTGACACCGGTGCTCGCCCACAGCATGCGCTGCTTCCGTGCGCCGGCGGCCGCCAGATCCCGCCAGCGCTTCGTCTCGAGGAGCTCGCAGTGCGCTTTATAGGTTTGCATCGCGACCGCCACGCCCAAGCGGTTGCGCAAGGCGGGAGGCGCGGTATCGGCCACCGCACGATCCCAGCGGCTGATGAACAGGGAAGCGACGGAAGAGATTCCAGGATCCAGGCCCGCCGCGACCCGGCGCTCCAAGCCGCGCATGTAGGCATCGGCAACGGCAAGATAGTGTTCGCGCGAAAACAGCAGTGTCACATTGACGGGCACGCCGGCAAAGATGGCCTCTTCGATGGCGGGGACGCCCTCCGGCGTGCCCGGAATCTTCACATAGAGATTGGGGCAATCCGCCTGCTTGTGAATTCGCAGCGCTGCTTCGAGGGTGGCGGCCGTATCGCTCGCGAGCAGCGGGGAGACCTCCATGGACACCCAGCCGTCGGTGCCGCCGGTGCGGTCGTAGATCGGCCTGAACAGCGCCGCCGCGCGACGCAGGTCCTCGAGTGCGAGTTCGATGAACAAGCCCTCGCCAACCAGGCCCGCGCGGGACTTTTTCTGGATTCCCTCATCGTATGCAGCGCCGTGCCCAATCGCCTCATCGAAGATGGTCGGATTGGACGTGAGCCCGGTGACCGACAACTCATCGACGTAGCGGCGCAGCGTGCCGTCATCGAGCATGTCGCGCGTGATGTTGTCGATCCAGAGACTTTGTCCCAGATCGTGCAGTGCTTGAGTCGGTTTCATAAACGCCCCTCGAGAAAATCGGATGCAGTGAAATTGAGCAGTTCGCCAATCCGTTCGATGATCCGGTCGGGCGGCGGATTTCCCAGGTCGGAATGCGCGGCCAGCGCATAATGCCCTTGACGCACGAACACGGTGGTCAGGCGCTGTCCCATGACCTTTTTCATGGCCGACAGCAGATTCGGCTTGTCGTCGACCATCACATAGTGTTCGGCAGGATAGCGCCGCTCGACATGGTCCAACATCTTTTCCTTGTGTAGGTAAATCAACACCCTCCCCCCGACCGCCGCGTGGAGGCCCGACCGCTGGATCTTCCGGGGCTGAAAGACGATGTCGCCGTCCGAGAGCACGACCGGTGAGCCGAACGCGGCAAGGTGCGCGATGACGGCAAAGGCATCCGGAAACACCAGTCCGGCGAAGGGATATTCCAACAGGAATTCCGACATGCCCAGCAACTGCGGCTCATCGTCGAGACCCGCGCGAAAGGATTGCAGCGTGCCCAGGTAGTCGGCCAATTCCAGCTGCTCACGACGCTCGCCGAATAGCTGCCAATAGCGCTCGCGCTCGCGCGGCCCGAACCCCTGTTCCAGCCGCTCGCTCAAGTCGGCACCGAAGCGATCATTGTCGAGCAGTGTGTTGTCGACATCGAGCAAGAACACCGTCTTCAGCATGGGTTCGTCAGCTCGGGCTGCGGGTTATGCCACGTCTCGTCGTTGTCGACGATGTGGTTGGCGGCATCCGGACCCCAGGAGCCCTGTTCGTATTCGACCACCGGCATCGGATCGCGCAGCACGGGATCCACGACCCGCCACGCGGCCTCGACGCTGTCATCCTGGGTGAACAGCGTGGTATCGCCGCGAATCGCGTCGCCGAGCAGGCGTTCATAGGGGGACTTTTCCTTCTCCGAATGATGGCGCGCGATCAATTCCACCGGTTCGCCGCGCATGTCCTCGCCGTTGCGCTTGACGAGGGCCCCCTCGCCGATCACCACTTCGGGGGAGAGGCGCAGCCTGAAATAATTGGTCGGCATCGTACTGCTCGCATCGAAAATCGACAGCGGCGGCCGCTTCAGGTTGACCACCACTTCCGTTGCGGAAATCGGCATGCACTTGCCGGCCCGGATGTAGAAGGGCACGTCGGCCCAGCGCCAGGTGTCGATGTGCAGCCGCAAGGCTGCGAACGTCTCGACCTGCGAATCCTTGGCGACGCCCGCCTCGTCGCGGTAACCGCGGAATTGGCCGCGCACGACCTCCTTCGGATTGAGGGGCCGCATGGCGCGAAACAGCCGCAGCTTCTCAGCCTGCATTGCCTGGGCCTCGTGACCCACGGGTGCATCCATGGCGAGCAGGGCGATGACCTGCAGCAGATGATTTTGCACGACGTCGCGGATGGCTCCCACCTCTTCGTAGAAGCCGCCGCGGCCTTGTACGCCGAATTGCTCCGCCATGGTGATCTGTACATCGCTCACGTAATTGCGGTTCCAGATCGGCTCGAGAAAGGTGTTGGCGAAGCGAAAATACAGAAGATTTTGCACCGCTTCCTTGCCGAGGTAATGGTCGATTCGAAAAATGGACTGCTCGGCGAAGACCTGATGCAGCGTTTCATCGAGGGCCTGCGCGCTCGGCAGATCCCGCCCGAACGGCTTCTCGACGATGACGCGTGCATTGTCCGCCGCCCCCGATTTGGCGAGTCCCTGCACGACGCTGGCAAACAGGCTGGGAGGAATCGCCAGATAGTGGATCGGCCGTTGCGCGAGTCCCAGCTCCTTTTTCAATGCTGCGTACGTGTCCGGATCGGCGTAGTCGCCGTCGACGTAGTGCAGCAGGGCGGACAGCCTGGCGAAGCATTCCGGCTCGAAATCGCCCGCGGCTTTGATGCTGGCCTCGGCGCGTCCGCGCAGTTGCTCGAGAGTCCAGCCGGCACGTGCTATGCCGATGATGGGGATGTCGAGCGCACCCCGCTGCGCCATCGCATACAGCGCGGGAAAGATTTTCTTGTAGGCGAGGTCGCCCGTGGCGCCGAAGAACACGAACGCATCCGATTCGATGGCAGTGCTCATGGGCGCTCCGAGTTGAGTTGCCGGCGCAGCCCCTCGAGTTGTTCGAGCAGTTCCAATGCGAGGGCGACGCCGGGCAGGTTGATTTCCAGATCGCGCTGCAGGCGCAGCGCCGTGCGGGCGCGCCGCAGCGTGGCACCGGCGAAGCGCCACTCGGTTGCCTGTATTTCGGTCACGCTGAGCACCCCTTCCTCGACGAGTTGCACGATGTAGGTTCGGTCGACCGCACAAAGGCGGCAGAGTTCTTCCACCGTGAGGAGCGTGTGGTCATCGACGATTTCGCCGATCAGCGAGTTCTCTTCGGCAGAGGTCATGGCAGCTATACTCCGAGGCGTGAGCGCGGATTGAATGGCAGTGCGTCGGCGAACGCCCGATAGGCGGCCCGCGCCTTGTCATCGAGCGCCGGCGGCAGCGCGACTTGAAGCACGACGTACAGATCGCCCGGCGGGGTCGCGGGGATGCCGCGTCCCTTGAGTCGCAAGGTGGTGCCCGCGTGCGAATTGGCCGGGACTTTGAGATCGACCGTGCCGCCGGGCGTGGGTGTTTTGACGGCGGCGCCCAGCGCCGCTTCCCAGGGGGCCACGGGCAGATCGACATACAAATCGCGGCCCTCGATGCGGTAGAGGGGATGCGGTTGGAAATCCACTTCGATGTACAGATCGCCGGCCTTTGCATCGGCGACCACGCCCTCGGTGGCGCCCTGGCCCGCCAAGCGAATGGTTTGGCCGGGCAGGATACCCTTGGGTATTTTGACACTGAGAACCCGATCGCGTTCGACCAGCCGGCCGTCGGCATCGAGTGCCGGCATCCGGAGGGTGAAGGTGCGGGAGCCGCCGCTGAGCGTCGCCTCCAGGTCCAACATGACGCGGGCGTGATGGTCTTGGCCGGCACCCGGGTGACCGCCATCCAAGGGTCCCCGGCCGCGGCCGGCGGCGCCGAACAAACTGTCGAAAAATTCGCTGTAGTCAGCCCCGCCGCCGGAGCGGCCGGCGCCGGGGCCCGCACCGCTCCACTCGAAGCCGGCGCCCCAGTCGGGGGGCGGTTGAAATGATTCACCGGGTCGCGGGCCCTTGCCGAGCTGATCGTAGGCGGCCCGTTTCTCCGGGCTCTTCAGCACTTCATAGGCTTCGCCCAGTTCCTTGAAGCGCGCCTCGGCATCCTTTTCCTTGCTGACGTCCGGGTGGTACTTTCGGGCGAGCCGGCGGTATGCCTGCTTGATCTGGGCTTCGGTGGCGTCCCGTGCCACGCCCATGACCTGATAGTAATCCTTGAACTCCACCACTCACCCTCAATGCTGCGGAAACCTCATGTGCCCATAAGAATACTATGGGGGCCGGGCCACGACCCAGGCATCGACCGTAGGCAATGTCCTACGGCATTGTGGCGCGATGATGACGGCGCGCTGCCACAGGCCCGCGACCGGCGGCGCGCTATAGCTGGTAGGCCACCGTCAAGAGCAAGCCCTCGCCCACATCGCGCCACAAGCTGGGCGAACGGTCATTAAAGGGGGCCGATGCGGGAATGAGGCCTTCGATCCAGTCGCTGAGCCATTCGATTTCCTGCGGGTCATAGAACACCACCGCCGATTCATAGTTGAGCAGCAGGCTGCGGGAATCCAGATTGCAGGATCCGCACAGCGCGATGCTGCGGTCGAAGACGATGGCTTTCGCATGATTCATCGTCGGCAGCAAGTGCACCCGCATGCCCGCGCGGCACAGTGCGCGCAGCGCGCGGTTGCGGACGAAATCGGCGAGCGCATGATTGGAAACTCGCGGGATGCAAAGATCGATCTGCACGCCGCGTCGCGCCGCGAGCCGCAGCGCCGTCTCCAGGCTGACATCGGGTACGAAGTAGGGAGTCACCGCGAGGATGCGCTCCTTGGCGTGGAAGCAGGCATCGATCAGCAGGGCATGCACGGTATCCTCGAGCTGGTCCGGACCGCTCGGCAGGAATTGAGTCCTGCCGCCGGGAAAGTGCTGCGCCGGCACCGGCAGCGGGTCGCCCGGGGCGCCGCCCGCCGCGTCCCAGTCGGACTCAAACTGCAAGGCCGCGGCGCCGGCGGCCGGCCCCTCCAACTCGAAGGTGAGGTCGCCCCATGCCGGTTTACCGCGGCTCGCCGTGAAGTATTCCGCGGCGAAATTTCTGCCGCCGGCCCAGAGCCGTGCGCCGTCGGCCACCACCCACTTGCGGTGGTTGCGCAGGTTGCGCGGTCCTTGGGTCTTGCGTGCCAGCAGCGGACTGAATACGGCGGTCTCGACGCCTGCGGCACGCAGCCCGCGAAATACCGAACGCGGCACGAACAGGGCCCCCACCCCATCGAGCAGGAAGCGCACCCGGACCCCGCGGTTGGCGCATTTCATCAACTCATCGGTGAGTTCGTGGCCGATGGCATCGGCCCCGAGGATGTAGGTGCAAATATCCAACCGCGTCGTCGCACCTCGGAGAATGTTCTCAAGCCCGCTGTGGGCCTCGGTGCCATCCCGGTGGAAGCGAACACGCGAATTCGCCGCCGGCGCAAGGCCGAAGCTTTCGATCAGATCTTCCGCCCAGTGCTCGGCATAGGAGCGTTTGCCGGACCAGCGGGTCGTCTTGCGAGGGAGCTTGCGGCGCCCGAACAAGAGATACATGGGCAGCACCAGATAGGGTAACGCCAGCATGCCCAGCACCCAGGCAATGGCAATGGCCGGCGGACGGCGTTCGCGTTCGGCGCGCGTGGTGAGCACATAGGTGAGCACGCTGACGAGAATCGCCAGGGAATGGAAGGTGATCGGCGGAAGCCAGGCGCGCACGCGATCCTAGGAGTCGAGACGCCGCAATACGCCCGGCAGCAGATCAGGCAGATCCTCGGCAATCAAGCCGGGTCCAAAATCCGCCGCAGCGGCGCCGTGCAGCCAGACCCCCGCGCAGGCGGCCAGGAACGCGTCCATACCCTGGGCCAGCAATCCGAGGATGATGCCGCCAAGCACATCGCCCGAACCGGCGGTGGCGAGACTGGCCGGTGCATTGCTGTTCACCACGGCGCGCCCATCCGGGGCGGTGATCACCGTGTCCGCGCCTTTGAGCACGATGATGGCGCCGCTCGCGCGCGCGGCCCGCCGCGCTCGCGTCAGCTTGTCGCCCGCGACGTCGAACACGCGGGCGAACTCGCCGTCGTGCGGAGTCATCACGCAGGGTCCGCGGATCGCGGCCGACAACTGGTCGAGCCTGCCCGAAAACGCCGAGATCGCATCGGCATCGAGGAGCACGGCCCGCCCCGTCGCAAGCATCGACAAAGCCCGGGCCCGGGTTGCCTCGCCGACGCCGGCGCCGGGACCGATCAACAGGGCCGAGTACCGCTTGTCCCCCAAGAGTTGCGTAAAATCTTGAGTTCGGGCGATGCCATGCACCATGATACTGGTGAGTGCGCCGGCATAGATGGGCAAAGCGATCTGCGGCACCGCGATGCTGGTGAGTCCGGCACCGGCCCGCGCCGCCGCGCGCGCGGCCATCCGTGCGGCACCGGTCATGGGATAGCCCCCCGACAGCAGCGCGTGGCCGCGGCTATATTTGTTGCCGG
>Ga0209208_10002367_pt1 | contig 27006 bp, 28 predicted proteins | sample S1TSphfallax_3_FD_187694 | JGI IMG/M metagenome (GOLD analysis project Ga0209208, IMG submission 187694) | Host-associated microbial communities from peat moss isolated from Minnesota, USA - S1T2_Fd - Sphagnum fallax MG (SPAdes) (version 2) | ecosystem: Host-associated > Plants > Peat moss >...
TTTTTAAAAAAAAAAAAAAAAAAAAAAAAAACATTGACTGACTCATTGGCAATTTGGTATATATATGGGACAAATATAAGTGGAAATAATTTTGTGTGTTTTTTCCAAAGATAAATTATTTTAATACTATAGACTAGTGGTTGTTCTTTTCCAAATTTCTAATACCATAGTAGTTAGTACCTTGGTAGCTTCAGCCAAAAAAAACTTTTTTACTAAAGATGATGAAAATCTTCAAATTTTAGTTTGATTTTAAAAACCATTTTAATGAAGGAAATTGAAGAATATATTTTTTGACTATTCTGGATTTTTTTGAAATGAAAAATTTGAAATTTAATTATTATTTGGCAGCCATGTGCTAAAGCTGCCCCTATATCACACAGTACACTCAGAATTGGAGCTTATATTCTTTATCTGGATGCTACCAACTGATTTTCAGCACTTCTTTGTCAAATATTTGTATATTTTAGAAAATGGAAAATATTTATTGAATTTTCCAGAATTTCAACTTCATATGAGGAGGAAGAACAACTCCCTAAAAATACACCTTTTGTTGTGTATTTGCAATAATAATAACCCAATGGCTGGGACAATAAATAGTTTTTCACAAGTCGAGAGTTTGATTTTCAACAATTTTGGAAAATATTAATAAAAATTTCCCCCTCCTTGTTTTTTTTCAACTAGACCTTTTGCAAATTATTTTTGTGCCAAACATCAGTTGCAAGCATGGTATTGGTAAATTAATGTGCTATCCATTCTGCAGCAGAATGTGTAGTACATTACTACCAGATGATGACCTATTATCCCATCCAGGAAAAACCTTAAAAAGGGTTCCTGTAAAACTCCAAAGAGGAATGGGGCTGGACACCTCTTCCATAAGCCATCCAAGAAAAATCCTAAAAAGGATTCCAGTAAAACTCCAAAGAGAAATGGGACTGGAGGCCTCTTCCATAAACCATCCAGGGAAAACCCTAAAAAGGATTCCAGTAATACTCCAAAGAGAAATGGGGCTGGACACCTCTTTCATAAGCACTTCAGATAGTTTCACTATAGTGTAGGTAGGGTTTAAGGATGAGTTTTAGTTTTGCTCTAGATACATGAGATTTCTAACTTCACACTTCAACTCTGGACCATGTCCTTTAATGCTCTCCCTCCAAACATTGCTAAGAATAACCCTAGGGTTAATAAACTAATTTATGCTTTGCCTTTACTCAGACCTTCTTGGGTGCCTAGACTGGTACCATGGTAAGAACTAAAAACCCAAAATTTGTGAGGTTGCTTCTAACCATGGTAAACATCTTGTCCTATGAAGAACTAATTCATTGTTTCTGAGTTCAAATTTAACAATTTCTGGGTGAAATATGGTCACTAAAAGGCCTTGCTCCAGAAGGTGAAGGTACCAGTGTAGGTGGTGGTTTGCCCAGCCCTGGTGAGTATCAGCACCATTATGTCAATCAATTTGAACCCAATAAGTGGAGGGTAACACCCAAGAGGAGTGGGGTGGGTGGTACCCTGTGTAAAAGCATGGTTAAGTATTCTTTTCTCTTTTTTTGTCCCTGTGATACCCAGAAGATACCCACAGGGTATATGGGTTTTAAAAGTATTAAAAAAAGAGAGACAGGGCATGCCTTGTCTTGTGGTCATTTTCCAATTAGGTACCATTTTTATTAGCACTAATTCAATCCGGCTCTAATGCAAAGCTCCTCACTAATGTTTCCCCCCTTCCCAAACAAAAATCTCAAAGCTATGAATCTTTTTGTGACAATGGGTTTAGATTTTAGCATGGAGTGATGTGGTCAAACCAAGGCTAAGACACCAGATCCCATCAGAACTCTGAAGTTTTAGTGCCTTAGTAGGGCTGGAATAGTACTGGGATGGTGGTGACTTCCTGGGAAATCCTGGTGCTACATCCAGTTGACAGGAAGTTGAAGACAAATAAGCTATAAATATTTACATGTGACAGCATTAGACAAAATATCTAGTATGACAATTGCTTTTACTGTAGAAGATTGGTTGTTTCAAGTGTAAAATATTGTTGCCAGTTTCATTTCCATTTTGAAATAATACAGTAACTGTGGAGCATTACCCAAATCCTTCAAACTGAATTGTGGTTTGCAGAGTACAAATTTTCCACAAATTTTGTCATTAGAATTGGGAATTAATTTTTTTGTCTAGTGTAGATTTGACTTCATTTGCTATTGCTTCAGGCAGGCACTTATTTCAGGAATGCCCCACTCCTGGGGCATCACCCTACTCTGTAGCCCTTAAGTGAGTCCTACCAATATGTTGTGCCAGTATCCAAAGTTATGAACCCTTTTCTTTGTGTGAAGGGCCTTGTTGATTAGGCACATCACCCAAAATAAAACCCTTTAAAACTGTGAACCCTATTAACAATATTAACATGTGTATTGGCTTTCCATTTGGCCACTTGTTTCAGGAATGCCCCACTCCTGGGGCATCACCCTACCCTTTGGCCCTTAAGTGAGTCCTACCAATTTGTTTTGCCAGTATCCAAAGTTATGAACCTTTTTCTTTGAGTGAAGGGCCTTGTTTGTTAGGCACATCACCCAAAAAAAACCATTTAAAATTGTGAACCCTAATAATAACATTAACATATGTATTGGCTATCCATTTGGCCATATTTGTAGGCTAAAAATCATCTTCAAAACCTTGCAAAGTTTTATTTACAAACACACTGTTAATTCAGAAAATGTACAAGGGAGAATTTAAAGACATCAAGTTAGCATGAACTAGATGTCAAAAACTCTCCATCTCAACCATCAACTGCTTGTAATAAGTCAGTTGTGGTGATGGGAGGTCTGTCATGAAGTATCTAGGTTGACTATTATTGCCCAAGTTAAGAGGATGATTGCATCCTTTGTAGTGTAATTGAGGTTTTTTATGAAGGAAAGTAACCAAGATAGAAAGGGGAGGGCCTTCTCGCCCTTTGAGGCTCCAAATGACATTGATATAATTGTGTAAGAACATATTAACTTATTTGTGTAGACATCCAAATATTCAATTGCTAAAAAGATGAATTGATCAATGGGGTGTTGGTTGTGATAACTCCTTTCTTTGACTTGAGTCACATTGGAAGTTGCAAATCTTTGAATTATGCGAGATTGGGGAAGTAAATCCACATGTGTTGGATTAGCTATGACAATGTAAATTAAGGTGCAAATTCCACTTTTGGTGAACACAATATCGACTTGTCGATGGGAAGATTTGAGCATGGCTGAAGGAAATGCACGTAATTGTTCTTATTTAATGTGGAAACCATCATCTCGCACAATGGCGACAAAAACATCTTGAACTGCATCATGGGTCCATGTGCATTTGTTGCCACGGGCACAACAGAAGAGGTGAATACCCACAGGGTCAATGGGATGTGTGCACACAAATTGAGAGAGGCCTACATTTGAAAGATGTGGTAGTTCTAGTTGTGTCTGAAATGCTATGGAAAAAATGGGGAAGATAGTCAAAAGGTTGAGAAGATTGGTCAAGCTATAAATTAAACGCCCATCCTAGGGCCAAAACATGATAAAATTCGGGCACAATGAGCTTGAAATATTTCATCGGAAAGCACGTGCGAAAAGTAAGAAACGAAACACAAAGTAGCAAATAACTTAACAACATAAGGGAGGGAATGGTAGAAGGTACCTTAAAAACTGTGAAATAGTAAGGTGACATAGGATGTAGTAAGGTGAAATGAAGCACAAAACAACACAAAATGAAACACAAGTGGGAAATAATAGATCGAAGGGCAAGGTAGCAACTTGAAAGGTGAAGTAACATGTTGAAAGGTAGGAATAGCAAGTGAAATGCGATGGAATAAACATGAAACATAAGTGTGAAACAATAGAAAGAAGGGTGAGGCAACAAGACAAAGGGTGAAATAGCAAGGTGAAATGTAAACGTTGGCGCAAAACAATAAGCAAGGTGTGATGGAGCAAGTGCGAAACAATTGGTGGGAAAGAGTGTTGCTGAAAGAGGTAAGAATAAACAACACAAAAAAATAGGAAATAAAAAAAAAGGGAATGAAGGGGGCAAAAAAGATAAAGAGGGGGAAGGAGGAAAAAAAACATTTGAGAAAGTAAAGGAGAAAAAAAACCTTAAGTAATTTATAACCTTACAACACATAAAACAAGAGAAAGTAAGAGGATGAAGATAAGGGCTCCAATCCCTTTTTATTCACAATAATTAGGGTTTAAGGAAGATAAATGAGTCATTAGAAAGTAATGTTGCTTCCTAATCTCAACCCGAACCCTAATTTCAACTAGTAACAAATAACCTTGAGTACTTGACTCATGTAAAGGGACCTACCTCACCCGAGTATCAATATTTTAAACTTTTTTTTAACCATAGGTTCTCACCATTTCAACTAATGATTAGGGTTTCAATCAAGGTATGATTAAAGGTGATAATTTAGATATGGATACTTGATTGATACCCATAAATATTTTTGATAAGTGCATTTATGCACAAGATGATGAACTACATTGTATGCTTCAATGCACAATGGTGACAACATCTTTTAGGTGGGAATTGTTAGGTGAAAGATAATTTGGAATATATAGGTGAAAAACTCACAATCATGGGATGTGATAAGAAGCCATTATAGATAACCAATTCCTCCTTTACATCCAACAACTAATTAATCTTAATTCTTAACCATCAAAATTTGGTGAAATCAATGGCCCAAAAAAAAAGGATTCAAACAAGGCTTGTGTTGCAACTACAAATTAATGGGAGGTGCAAATTGGTGAAATTTTGCTAGCTACAAACAATGGTGTGAACCTTTTTGATTATGCCTTTTGTAAATGGGCAAGTATCATAAATAAATGAAGAGGGAAATGTAAATGGTTACTATGTATATGTACATAAGTAAAACACTTGGTGGATATTATGGAAATAGATGCATGTAGATGGTTATGCATAACTAAGCACCATAGTTAACTATAGGACATGAATAAAACCAAAAAAAATCCATATGGACACACCATCCATCTTGCACATTGTGTAAGTGGTGCTAGTTCATTCCAATCATTTTAATTTTGCTAAGAGGCCATTAAAAAAAAATCATACAAATTTTTTTCCCCTTTTTTTTAATTGGGAGGGGGGAGGGAGGGGTGGGGGGGGTGGATAATGAATGGATAAATGCTTCAACCATGAGAATAGATATGAATTGGCATAAATTTCATGATGTGGTGGGATTGAAAACTTAAATAAGCAATGTTATTTTTTGTCAAAAAAGATTTATTTATGAAAATAAAATAAAATTTCAATGTTTGATTTCAAACAACTTGATTGGGAAATAAGTTGATTATAGTTGATAAGAGATATTAATTTTAAGAATATTGATTGATGGTTTCTTTCAAGACTATACAATTGCATCTTTAAAAAGATGATCATCCTTGTACAACTTTGTAAATGATTATATTTTAATCACAATTGGGTGGTGCAACAATGTTACAATCCCAAATATGAAAAATATCATTCTTTATGACCTTATGAATATTCAAGACCAATAGCACTTGATTCTGAGGTGTCATCCATATTTGAAGGTTAGTGAAAATATTCCAAGACATGTTTCATGATAACATAAATGACTTTATCTTTGAAAAATCATGTATGGGTGAATAGGTGTTGTTTTTACATGCCAAAGTTGCAAACTTTGTTGGTGATTTAGGCTTTTGTTTAATTGTGACATTGGTATTCAGCAATTTTAATTGGGAAAATAAATTCTCCAAATAAAAAAGGCCACATTGAAATCCAATTTCAATTATAAATTTGGGGAAAATAATTTGAATTTGGCAATTTATTGACACAATTATATGGCAGACACTTGGAGTTAATCTTAATTGTACTTTAATTCCTTTTATAACATTTTACTCATGCATTCTTGTGGCCCATCCATTCCAATGCAAATGTAATGGTCAAATGTGAAAGATGAAACAAACATTGTATTGTCAATGAAAAAATGAAGAAGAATGTGCAACTACATTTGTTATTTTGAAATTAAGTAAATCTACACAAATTGCAAACAATAGAAAAGAAAAGAAAAGAAAGCCAAAAGATTACCCCATTTTTTCAAGTTTTACAATAGAGGCTTCTTAGAAAAAATTGATGATAAAAGTTGTGAAATGCAAGGGAATTTGGTCCATGCCATTTGCATCAATCTTATCGATATTTATTGATCATATTTTGAATAATTATTTAAAAATTATTTTTCACTTATATTGTGATGTTTTAGATTATTGTGTTATGCAATGGGACTTAGGTTTAGACATGTTTTTAAAAATATTATAGTTTGTGCTAATTCTAAAGCATGTTGAAAATTGATTGTTTTACAAGATTTTTTTTTGGTAAAAGGAAACAAAAAGAAAATTTGAAAGGGAAAACTGAAATAAGTGAGTTTTGAGATTTTAAAATCAAAAGAGTTTGATTTAAAAAAATTCAATCACAAAAATTCTATACTTGATTCAAGTAATAGCCAATAATATAGAAATTGATGCTTCAAATTTCTTGTTTGCATGTCTCATTTATAGCCAAATTCGTCTAAACTTCCTATGGATGATGACAAAAACTATGGCTATATCACAAGATTGACCCCAAGAAAACATAGTTGGGAATTCCTCAATTGTGGTGAATTTTTGTGCCCATGACACAAAGTACTTACTCTTTTAAGCTATAGTTCTAAATGACTAGGTATCTTAAATAGAGATGCCTGAACCTCACCTATTTATATCCATCACATCCACGGTACTTCTAGTGTTAGGGTGTAGGGTTTAGACCCAAAGCAAAGGCATAGCCCTAGGATTTGTTCTGTTCAGAGTTCACTATAGGGCCATCAATTACTTTACCCATGGAGTGCAAGAAAGCCCAGAGCAGGTCATTCAGGCAACTTCTTTGTTCCCTTTGTTGGCCTTGCCTACCAAGGCAAGGATAGTGTTTAGATTTATTATAGGGTATAGTAGGTTAAGGGATTTTGGCCCCTATACAATAGGACTATATTCATATGAGCATTTTTGAAAGATGATATTTTGGCTTGTGTTGAAACTTGAGAGATTAGTTACAGAGTTAGTTATAATGTCTGGAAGGGTTTTGGTTTGTGTTTGAGGAGTTTTTTGAAGATGATATTTTTGCATGTTGAAATATTTGAGTTTTCATAAGTCTTCTTCTTTTGCCTTAAGATACTTTTAAATTGTAAATGGCAAGGCCACAGTGCATGACACACACCCCTTGTTTCACTGGGAACAAGGGACAGGAGAACATGATTGATGCATCTTATATATTAAAGCAAACATGGTGTCCGTCTGTCTGTGTGGACAAAAATTGGGCAGTGCAGGGGCAGACAGGGCAGGGCAGGGCAGGGCAGGGCGGCAGGGGCAGGGCAGGGCGGCCAGGCAAAAAGACCTGGGAAATTTTAGGATATGGTTTTCAGGACATGGTTTTCAGGACTTGGGATCTCAACTTTGGGGCCTGGGAAATTTTAGGATATGGTTTTCAGGACTTGGGATCTCAACTTTGGGGCCTGGATTTTCACACTCACGGTTTCCAAGATCGAAACCTGAAAACTTTTAGGACGTGATTTTCAGGATGTGGGATCTCAATTTTGGGACCTGGATTTCACACAGGGGGCTTCACATGATTCAGGACCTGGAAGTTTTTTGGCACATGATTTTCAGGACATGGATGGGGAACCAGGCGACTTCACAGTGTCCGAAGGGCACGGGCACCCACTAGTTACAAAGATGCCAGAATGATAAAGATACTAACTACTACAATATAAATGTGTAACTACATATTTATGTAAAATTTGTATATTATAATAGAGAGAGAGAGAGAAGTGGATGTATCTACAGGTTGTGCAAATAATGTGTTGCAGCTTGAGCACTACTCTCTCTCTCTCTCTCTCTCTTTCTCTCTTTCACACCTTGTAACATAGTATGTAGCATGTACTACTTTTTACATTTGCAAATTGTTTCTAATTCAAAGGTTGGTGTTTGCAATTACTAGAAGAAGGAATAAAGAATAAAGCTGGAACAAAGAAATAATAATAATAAACTCTGCTTGTCATTGGAGATTTTTTTAGTCTTGTGTCAATATCTGGAGGCTGTGGCTGGCTGGCCCACCATGCATTCGCTCCTCAAGAGTCAAAGCTGTGTCTAGGAAGGGGATTTTTAAATTGCCAGAAATTCACGATTCATTCATCATGATTCATCATCACCAGCATCACTACTGAAAGTTACAAAATTCCATGAGAAGGATAAATTATGGCTTGACACTAACTCATCAGATAAATAAGTACCACGACAGCACTCAACTGAACCAGAAGCAGTTGAAGCAGAATGCTTGTTAGTGATCACTGTTGAAGAAGAACAGAAATAGATGTGAGTGAGTACTGTTGAAGAAGAAAAAGAAGAGAATTAGATGTCAATAACCATTGTTACAGTTGTTGTTGTCATAGTTCTTGTTGAGAAATCACCAATCCTTGCATTAGATCATCACTGATTTTGAAGCAGTCTGAAACAAGGGTAGAATTTGACATCAATTGCTGAGAAGGAATCACATCTTCCTTGCACACAGATAGATCATCACTGATTTTAAGCAGTCTGAAAGGGAAAGCAGGAGGAGGGGATTATTGAGATCAGGTAGTTAGAACCTGCTTATGGTCTTGCACGTTTGAAGGGGTGTTCAATACAGAATTTGCAGGTGCAGCAAGGCTGAAAATAAAAAACATGACATCAAATGTGTCAGCAGCTGAAGAAGTAGGTGCAGCACAATGGTTGATTGACTTGCTGCTTCTTGAACAACATGACATAGCTGTTGCTGCTGCTGCTGCTGCTGTTGTACACATGATCAGAAGATTACCACAAAGTATTATTTGCCATTGACCAGTTTTCACCATTGCAGTGTCTTCTGTTGCCAGGTTCCCAACAGAAGACAAGATTGTTGAATCCATGAAGATCATTCCAGAACATCATGGTGATCAGGATTCTGCAGAAACAAGAATGGGGAATTCTAGTGGTGGTGGTCCTGATGATGGCAGTAGTTGTTGCCTCATTGGGAAGGGGAATCACATGTCGACTGCCAAGGGGGTGATTGGGGAGCGTCCAAAGGTGTTGCATCAGAAAAAGGCTTGGATGGTTGCCAACCAGCTTAGACACACATTGGGTCATGCAAGATTTGCTGAAGCAATTGGTGAGATTGTCACAAAGCATCTTGATGTGTCAATGAACTCCTCCCAGGAGATGGTAGTCCATGCTGAGAGGTTGCAAACTGCTGCTGTTGATGTCACACCTGCAGATAATTCTGGAGCTTCTCATCAGATGTCACCATCTTATGAGAAGAAGAAGCAGCCCATGGAGATGGCTTATATTGCGCGAGAACACTGGTCTGTTGCAGATCAAGCATCGCCAGGCAGCAGCAGCAGCCATACTCCTGCATCTGCAGCATTAACAGATTTGTTTACAGACGAAGAGAATTCAGCAAGGGCAACCCTCAATGACTTCCACAGAAGGCTAAATTTCCAAACCAGCCAAGAAACCGCGCAACATTGGCCCACCAGCAGACACTTTGACACAAGTTGGCGTGAAACTCTTGTTGGCAGACCGCAGCAACAACAACAAACAGCTTGGAGCTTCCCCAGCATGTACATTCAACCCACTTTCAGCACATCTGCAGGCGTCAATCTTCTGTCTCCAATCCCAACTGCAAACATTTCCAGAAAGCCAAGAACGGGACTGGAAGCTGTCGATCAGTCCACTACATTGCACTTCTCACCTCCATTGATGTCATGGAAGACAGCAGCACCCAGTTCAGCTCACTCATCATCAAAGCTCTTTGACAAAGCTCCAAACTGTCAAGTTGACAAGCAGCCCCCTCGGATCTGCAGTGAGCAGGACTCTGACAACTTGGCTCGCATCGTGGACGCCTTGACAGAAGCTGAAGTAAGTTCCAGAGTTGTACCCTTGCAATCTGTTCCTCTCAACCGCAGGCACCCATTTCCTGAAGCTGCTGCTATGGGATTTTTCTACAAGAAACCAGAGCTGCAAGTTACAACCTCTGGCATGAATATGAGGAACTCATCCAGCAGGTCCAATCTCACCACTGCAGACAAAGAGACAGGATCATCGGATACCACTGCTGAAAAAGACACAAGATTATTGAAGGTAAGATGAACGATGTTGCTGACATGTTTGGTTGCACATTCTTGCTGCTTGTCTTTCTTCGTTTCCCTGTAAGACATGGAAAATAAAGCTCTGAATTTCTTGGAGAATTTCCTCATGGGATTGCCAAATTTCACCTGATTCAAAACCACTCATTGCAAGCTGATTATGACCGTGGGCACTAGCTCTAATGACCAGCTGGCTATGCCAGATTGATGCTGGATTGCAGGAAAGAAAAGGTGGTGATGGGGATAAAACAGAAGCAAGTCCTACAACAACACCAAGCAAGCAGCGGAAGTGGCACTACAGAGGAGTGAGATACAGACCATGGGGGAAATTTGCAGCAGAGATTCGAGACCCTGCTCGTAATGGAGCACGTGTCTGGTTGGGGACATTCACCACCGCTGAGGAAGCTGCATTGGCTTATGATTCTGCAGCGCTGCAGATGCGTGGGCATCGAGCCATCGTCAACTTCCCCTTGAAAGCTTCTTTAGCTTCAGTCAAGCCTCGTAGTGTGGCCAAGCCTGTGGTAAACATCAAAACCAAATAACAGACAGCAAATCACTCTCTCTCTTGCCCTCTCTCTCTCACACACATTGCTGGTGAGAGACAAAGTATTTCTGTGTTGTTTGCAAACCTGTAATTGCTGCACCAGACACTTGATTCTGTCAGTGGTGCCCCTGATTTACAGGCATTGTCACTTGCCAAATCAAGGACAGAAGCTGAAACAATAGCAGCAGCAGCAACAACAGCAACAGCTGCTGATACCAGATTCAAGAGCAAGAAGATGAGAGAGGAGCTGGACACTTGGGATCATGACCATGTATCAAAGAAGTTAAGCTATTGCAGTGCACAATGTGCTGCTGATGATAATGTGACTAAGGAAAAAACACAACAAAATTCTCAAAGGAACCAGAAGCTAAATCCTTTTCATGGGTTGGGACAACTGGGAATCGAGAAGCAGCATTTGCAACAACAATTCCAGCAAAATTTTGTGAGGGACAAAACAACAAATCCAAATCCTCGTCTTGAGTTGCAACTCCAACTGGGAATTGAGAAGCAGCATGTGCAGGAACAATTGCAGCACAATGTGAGGGAGGAAACAAAGCAGCAAAATCTAGTGGAGTTGCAAGATCTGGGTCTCGAGTACTTGGAACAGTTACTGTCCAGCTCTGGATCACCATCAACTGGTACTGAACCAGAATGAGCTATCAATCTCTCCATTCCACCACTGGGCTTCTCTCCATTCCTAGATGACATTCCATTGGAATTGGACATCAAAAAAACACCACCAAGAACAACTATCTCCATACTGAGGATCCAAAACCTCAACAACTAATTGAGACAAAGATGGTGATCTCAGTGGTGACCAGCAGCATGCACCAAATTGCTTCAATTCAAGATTTATCCCAGAAATTTTTCTTCATTTGTTCTTATCACAGGAGATTTGCAATGGCCTGAATTGGGACAAAAAGAAGAAAAATGTTGGCTCTGAGTGTCTTTGTGATATATGTTATTGGAGGTTTTGTCAGCAGCATATATCCATAGCTAGTACACACCAGGATAATCAGAATCTCTTGATAGCCCATCATACTTTTTCTGTAATCTGAGAGCTGATCTACAGAAGCATAATGTCAACATATTCAAAGACTGAACTAAGTTCAAACCCATTGAAACTGATACAAATCCACAAAGATCAAAACATTGAACTGACACACCAAGGTTTACAATTGTGTGCTTGATATGATTACATGACTTGATCAAACACTTCCTTGTGATTTAAGTCTTGAGGGTTGAGTATGTGATATGGTGCACAATGATCTAGAACAGATTTGTAAGCCCAAAAGATGAAAATTGTTTGAGAATTCTCATAAGGATTCCTGCCACTATAACATAACATTGTTTTCACAGAAACAGCAATGATTACCTGATTCACTTTACATCTGCAAAAAGAAAACAATGTCACTTTCAATTAATACGTCATGAATGTGGAAAGAGTGGATTGAAGGGGAATTCACCAGACACTGATGAAAAAGTGAGGTTAGGGTCAATGATCAGAATGGTTCATACCCACACTTGGTTAAGGCATCGAAAAAAGTCAAATCTTCATGCAGCCAAATGTACCATGGCTCCACTTCTTTTACCTGATTTTACTTCACAACCAGATTGGTGGATGAAGTGTTGATCTGGCCAGTAAAAAAAACCACAGGACAAAGCATTAGTTGTAGTACTCCTAGCTGCCAGCTTACAAGAGTTCATAGTTTAAAGCCAAATGATCTTTACTCATATTTATCAAAGCAGCATATAGGTCAACTGGGTGAAGCAGAGTTTGGTAAAGTGAGGGATCCGAGAGGAAGATATCAACTGACTAGATTGGTACCTCTCACCCCATGAATGCTGCATGCTGTCAAGCTATACAAGGTTTTCATCAACAAGTGGTCAGCCAGGTGGGTGTGAGCATAACCTGCAAACATTGCCAATCTACCAGTCTAAACAGCATTGACCACCACCAAGGATTTCATTCCTGCATGCAGAACCAAAATTTGTCTAGTTAAAGCTGATATTTGCACCACTGAAGATCTTTAATCAATTGCACACCCAGTGAATTACAGTATTTTAATGATCAGAGTGGGCACAAAAACAGATTATTGTGCATTCTTCTTTTAAGAGACCAGGCCCTGGGACTTGACTTGGAAGCAATCTCTGCTTTGCCTTCAGAATATGTTGAGCTCTTACAGCAAAAAAGAACAGCAGAGAGGAGGGCCAGGACCTGCTGAATGATTCCAAAAATTGAGTAATGCCTCAATACAATGTTTTGGGAAAACTGGCAATCCACCTCTAGCTTAAAAGACTCTATAATGTTCATAGTAATTCCTGGACAAAGTTGCTCACAACTCCAAAATGAAGATTGAATGTGACAGAATGCAACAGTAAGTATGTTATCATCTGTATGACCCTGCCTCCCTTATGCTGGCTAGCTGGCTGCTTTCATGGTGTCAACTCAGGTACAGAAAACAGTTAGTCTGAAAGGTTTGATCCACACCTAACAACAGACAGACCTGTTTTTCGAAGTCAATGCCTAATTAAGTCTGCCTCAATCCTACAATGGTAGATGATATCCCCCTTGTGAAAGCCAATAATGCCACTTTCCTTGGTGATTGGCCCTCCTGTTTTGAAGATTCTGCAAAATCTGGAAGCCATATGTTGGATACATTAGAAATTTAGCATCTGTCCATCTCCTTGAAGATCCTCATAATGCTCGCTGGTTTAAGGAAGGAAACCTACCACAGAATATACCAAGACATTGGGGACAAAGGGTGGACATGTTGCTGGTTCCATTCTCACAGCCATTTCACATTCTTATAATAGGACTTGCCATGGAATCAACCTATCACATTTCAATGCTGTGCAATCTCAGCTTACTCCTTGCTTGATGTTCACATAATCTATCATGATATGTATGAAATGAAAACAATCCCTTTGGCGTGATCTACAATCCACTAGAGTCGTGTCTTGGTATGTTTCAAGTGAATGTCACAAAACTCAGCCTCAACTGAAAACAGGCTTACAATCACCTGCCTGCTTTTGGACCCAACATACAAAAGGGTGAAGCTCTGAGAGGAATGAAGGGGTGAGGGAGTGGCATGCACCTCGAGAACACATGTAGATCAGTAGACCTCATACTGAGGACCTCTGCATTTCTTCCCAAATGCAAAGAATAGTATCAGCTGCATCTTCCTCATTGTCATAACTCACCACTCCATTCAGGCCCAACATCCATTGTTTGTGCAGAGGTGGTAGTCCTTCTTTGAGTAACACATAGTCAAAGGTTGAAGAGATTTTTGTCTCCATTCTGCTGCTTGCCTGCTTGGCAGAATGTACTATGGATTGTGGTACACCTGCCAGAGTAGCAACTTGAAGGCCATAGCTCTGCTTGCATACACCCTCCCCAAGCTTGTAGAGGAAAACTAGCTCTTGGTCAGACACAGAATGAGGTGCCTGATTGCGTTTGTGACTTTCCATGGCACAGGTCATATGGTATAAGCCAACTGAACAATGTGACGAAAATTCAGTAGTGAGGGCATGATAGTGAGTGGCAAATAGCAGGCGACAGTCCAAGGTGTCAACCAAATGGCGAAGAACCTGGGACATGGCAAAGAATAACTTAGCAACTTCCCAGTCTCCTCACAAAAAGAAACTAAATAGGTTATGAATTTTCAGACAGGAGAGCTTACCGCATATGCAATGGCAAACCCATCAAATGTTGATGTTCCTCGACCAAGCTCATCAAGCACAACAAGTGAGTTATTTGTTGCATTTTGCAACACAGATGCTGCTTCTGTGCACTCCACCATAAATGTACCTGCCAACAGGTAGGATTGGAACACAACAAACACAAGAATAATTCACTCTAAAACTTGTGGACTGAAAGACAGCTTTCAGCATTGCATGCACTAAAGACCATGCAGTGTCACTCTAGCAATTACAGCAATAAACTTACTATGCCCATGCATGATGCGATCACTGGCACCAAGGCGTGTGAAGATAATATCCACTGGCGATAAAGTGCAAGACTCGCCTGGAACAAAGCATCCCAACTGCAAATTCATCATGGATAGAAAGTGAGAACCATACGATGAACCTTCTATGATCTCACTCGGTAATTGAATTGAAGTGACAATCAACTCATGCACAGTTATACAGCAAACCACTGCACCTATGCTAGACCCACATTGAGAAGGTTGCTAGTATAAGGCTGTGAATGGCAGCACAATCCACAAGAGTGTGAAGGAATAGATGCCTAACCTGAGCCATAATCACAGCTAAGCATGTTGCACGCAGCAGTGTAGACTTGCCCCCCATGTTTGGTCCTGTCAGAAGCATTGCATGAGGAGAAGTAGAGGAGTTTGAGTGATGATTCCCAAGGTCCACATCATTGGGCACAATTGCATGTCCATTATCTCTAGTACTAAATGGATGCCACAGGCCCTTGATGGCAAGTACAGAACCTCCATGGCCTGTCTCCTGATTATGGACAAAAACAGGCCGACACACTGCATTCAATGAAGTCCTTGCAGCTGCAGCAAAAGAAATCAAGACATCCATTTGCGCAAGTATCTCCACTACAGCTTGCCACTCTTCACTATGCTTATTGAATGATATCATGTGGCCACTTAAGAGCATTGCTTCTTTCTCCAATAATGTTGACTCATCCTCATCTTCCTCATCCATGACTGCATCTTCCTGGAATTGAAGGCAGATAACTGTGAGTTACAAGGGCACAAAGAGTTTTCAATTTCAACAAAGAGGCATTAAACATTCTGTTCTTATTTTCACCTCTCTCTTTTGTCACAAATCACATTTCCTGTGTTTGAAAGAATTTGTTGATTGGAAAGTTCCTCAAGACAAGAAATGAAACAATTCCCTCAGAAACTTGGCTCTGTGAAGAGTTTAATTGAGATAGTATGTAAGAGAAATTTCATTAAGAGTCTTGGCATTGCATCTTCAGGGAAGACCTTCATGTGATTTTCTCTGAGACTATAAGCCATAAACAGAGTGCAACCCTCTGTATCATATGTTACAGTAATTGGAGGTTCCTAAAAAAAGGCATGCACCTGTTTAGGTGTAAACAGTCTTGGGACCTTGCCACTTCGGTCAATGCAATTCTCAATGTTTTCAAGGGCATCAAGGGCTGGACTGTCGTCTCCTATTCCCATAGCCACTTGCAAGAGGCGTGCAGTTGGGGGCCCACCATCTTTGCAGCTCTGAAGCCCCCAGAGCAGCTCAATAGCTGAACGCATCCCTTGGAAAGCCTCACAGAATGTCTTAAGCTGCACCAGGTAACCAGATCAGAATTTGGAGCCATGTCCCAACTGAGCTTCTTTTCACACTAGAGAAAGAGAACAGGAGAAATTTGCTTACACGACGGTCATGAAATTTCTTGGCAGCCATAGGTACAACTCCTAAACTTGGGGAACCTGCTAAGCCCCGAACTCGAGCAACCAATCGTTCCAGATCAGGCAACATTCGCAACTTTGCTCGTAGTGAGTAAGCCATCTCAGTGTGCTCAAAAAGCTCCTGCACTGCATCTAATCTGTCATTGAGCTCAGAAGTATCTTGCAGTGGGTGGCAAATCCACCGTCTAAGGAGGCGTTTCCCGTATTTCGTGACACAGCTATCCAAGTAACCAAGCAGAGTGCCTGCACAAAAAGACAATGTGCAGAATCACATATTGTGGAGGGTGAAACAAGAGTTGCTGAAGTTGCATACTTCCACAGACAACGTGCTGCACAATCAAATACAACACCAATTGCTGAGGAGTCCTGACCTGCTCGGCCTCCATCATCTCTGTTCTCAAGGAGTTCTAGATTGACAATTGTGTCACCATCAAGACGAAGTGCTCCTCTGTAGACTTCATAAGACAGTAGAAGTCCACTAGGAAGTAGCTCTCTGTCCACCTGCAATAAGCCATGAGGAATAAAATTCACAATCATGTTGGTAAGGATACTTCAGGTAACCAGGTACATGCAATTTGCATATGCTCTAGCAATCATGCCAGACCATTTACACCTAACTAGAGCCTGCTGACAGTGACCTCACCTTCAGTCGCACCAAATGTGAAATCAGTGCTCCTAGTGCACTGGCAGGAAGGTTTTTGTTTGAAAGAGCTTTGAAAGCTTGAGGTGGCAAGCCCCTTGAGCCTCCTGCATCACTGACAGATTTGAAGTAGCCCCGATCTTGGATCATTTTGTTCACCATGTGAGGTTCCATATATTCATGTGTCAGAGGACTGAGAACTACTGGAAGTAGGCCTGCAGCCAGTCACACCCACATTTCTTAGCTAATACATATGGCACTCAGTCACAAGGTGAGAAACGAAAAGAAACTTCATGCTACCTGTGCTTTAGTGATTCAATCAATAGGATACCCAGTCCCCAAGGTGAGAAGTGATTTAAAAGTTCATGCTACCTGGGCTGTGGTGGTTCCGAAGTATTTTCATTGTGTCATCAGATACAGCTGCAATCATATACAAGCCCTGGTTATTACATGTACCACACATTGTTCTGACTTGACCATACCTTAGATAAAATGTAAACAATTATTGTGATAGACCAGAAATTCTGAAGAAAGTCATGAATGGTTTCAAGAGGCTTAAATGTGAAGGAAGCAGGAAACACCTCCAAGTTCATATAAAATTTCCTGAGGTGCAACCTGCAGCAGCACAATTCAAGCCACAAATCTCAAGACTGTGTATTTGGACATGTTTACTAGTCTAACAATACCATGTACCTTCTTTCCCAGTGCAGCACTATGGCTGCAGCCATGAGAAAACAGAAAGGCAGAAACTAATGAACTTCCCACATGACCAACATGATCTGAATACAACAACAATGAAATAAGCTATGCACCTGAGTCAGGAGTGCCCTTAAGGCTGAGCGTGAGCAATCATCCTGTATGGTGCCCACATAGAATTTGCCTGCAGCAGCATCCACGAAGGCAAATCCAACTGCAACTGATGCTGGATTTGATGAGCTATCTTTGGACCCATACAGAGGTTCCTGCTTAACAGCAGTTCATGCCATTCAGCTTCTGGGATTGAAAGTGGCTGGTACTAGTGGATGGAGGACAGGGAGCCCGAGCATAATAAGCTCTTTGCAGGAGTCTTTGGTTCAATCAGATACTATATGAAATAGAACATGATGGACTCAGAAGGAAATGCACAATACATCATCCAGAGCTAGGAACTCCCTATGAAATTTTAACATGGATGAATGGGACTGAGAAGTCTCCATGCCATAATAGGTGGGGTCAACTTATCACCTCACGTAAAGCAAGAAGATGAACTGCCTCAGCTTGCATATTGCCTTCAAGCCTTGTTGATGGACTAAGCACTTGGGTAAGATCACGACTAACCATCTGCAAACAATCAAGCAGAACCAAACATTAAAATCGCATTCAGTCCCCCTACAGCCTATAAAACAATCTCCTTTGAACATACTTGTCTTTTTACTCTACTGCAACACTCTAATCCACAACTATGTTAAAAAACACATATGTACACAAATATAAGCATACTAAGATGTCCAACTTTAACACACCTGAAACCTGAGAACTGAATGTCTGAAAATTTGCAGCCTTGTTGTTAACTTGCAGCCCGAAAACTGAAGGTATCTTTTGGCCAACCAAACTCCACAAAGTGCACATTTGACATAGGCAAAAATAGGATATGGAATCAGTTTACATACCCCACCCCCTCGTTTCTTTGCTTGATCAGATGTTTCGAGCTGCTCCATCCTCCCAACCTTGTATCTGGAACAGTAGAACAACGATTATGAAAACTGCCATATAAGCTCTCATTCATAGTTCACGAGTATTTCACTCCACCTCTTAAAGTGCAAGACTAGAGGAGCTAGCCAGATGAAGATTACCCAAGATGCACCAACTTTTGCACAGCATCATCTATCCCACTCTCTGGGACTCCAACCTGTGTACATGAAAAAGTATCCAGTCAAAGCATTAGACAATGACTTTTCCACAGTCAACAAAGTTTGAGTAGTTCGCTTGGAAATCATACCAAGACCCAGCACTCTTCAAAACTTGTAATAAAGCAATCATGACAGAACTAACCTGTCTGCACTTTCCAACACCACTGTAAGTCAGTTTCCAATCCATTTCTTTATGCCCAATTTCTGCATCAAGCTCATAAAGCTCATAGAATTTTCCCTGTACCACCAAATTCAGAAATGTGTTAGTAAATGTTGTGAGTGTGAGTGTACAATAGCAGCAAACTGCATTTGTCAGATCAAGACATTTATTCAGGTCTGACAAAACTCTAACGTAAGTGTACAGCTGTCATGGCATTGCAACTGAATTCACAACACTACTCCAGTATGGTTACCAGAAGCGTACAACTTTGAAGAAAAAGAGAGTATCCATGTACTCCTTTTTCTGAGTCCAGTACTGCTTCTGTGATGCTGACATCTTGGCCATAGCATCGTGAGGGATTAACAGGGTCCTCTTGTCATAAAGAGGGTGATCAGGCCTTCTTCCTGAACCATCCCGGATCTTATCAGGATGCAGCCAGTCAAACTTGGCTTGAACTGCAGTGCATACACCCTCTGGTGCAGCTTCCTCCTCCACCCCCAAGACATCCATAAAACATCTCCTCTTGCTGGGGCCTGTCGTCTTCAACAATTTCTCTTCGGCAATGTCATAAGGCTCCTCATCTTGAACACGCTTGAAACCAGGGACAAAACGCCGTGAGAGTGCCACCTGGGGTTCAGGCGCTGCTGCAGATGGCCTAGACTTGAAGGAAGACAGCTGTTGTTGCAGCTGCCTGTAACCAGAGCACGTCAATTCTATATGTTAGCAAACTTCTGTCACGCTGTACCTTTTACAATACAGCATCACAATAAGCAATCTGCAAGACAAAGCATTTTCGAAGGAAAACTTTCTGCAATGAAAGTGGAGAGATTTGCCAACAATCGGAGCACAAATCTCTTCCGATCCCACGGAAACCACGAATTCTGTAGCTGGTGAAGATGAGTAGGACAAGGAGAACTGTTGTTCTGAGTTTACGAACCCTGGTGGTGGCCATTGAATCTGCAATCGTGCAGTTTCATCGGTCTCGGACACGGTCGACACTCCCTTCTTTACTCCAGAACCTGGCTGCTCCTGTTGCTGCTGCCGACGGTTATGTTTGCTGCTCAGCTTCTCCCCCTCATTATCATTTCGCGATTGCACAGGTGATGAAGTGGACGTGTGGTCTGAAGCTATCGCAGAATCTTTGTTGAAGAAGGAGAACAAAGAGCGTTGCTGTGCCATGTTCTTACAAATTACACTGGCCAACCTGCTTGAGTACATTAATCTCGGTGTAAGCCTAAAGCAGATCCCACCAAAAGTAAAAAAAAGAAAACAAAAAGCAGACGAAATTACGTCAAATTACGCATGAATTGAGCCTTCAAAACTGCAAAGCAATTCCATCTAAAGACCAAAACCTCCGATTACTCAATAATATCAGATCTCAACTTCGTCTTCCAAAAACAAGTCCCTTGTTGTTTCACGCTAACAAGCATCGACAAGGTCCAAGACACAAGACCAAAGATCGGATACGGTATCACGGCCGATATCAACAACACACAATCTGACTTCGAGCTACCATCAAGTAATTCAAAATTACGACGAGCTTCAGCGCAATCAATTTCTCCATAGAAGCGTAAAAATACAAAACTGGAGTGAAAACGCAACAGTGCCGTGGGAGCAGAAAAACAAAGAAAAAAGAGAGTCAAGCGTACCTAGAACACTTACAGGTTCAATTTTAATTGCGTAGCACCACTCGGATTTGATGAATTTGAATTTTTTAAAACTCAAGGCGAAAAACTCCAGTGCACGCTGATCCTCCTCTTCGTCAGTTGCTCTGCAACAACCACTTGTTGATCGGGACGCAAAACAGTAACAATCGACGACAGAATTGGACGCGCGCGCGCGCAAGATCGACGCGAGCAGAACAGATTGCGCCGGAGTGGAACTAGCGCAAAGCGGGGGTAATACGAAGCGGGGAAGAAGAGAAGAGAAGAAGAAGGGCGGGAAGAAAGAGATGAAAGCTGAGGAAGTAAGGGATGAAATCTGATAAGCTATCACTCGCGGGAAAACGATTTCCGATGATGAAAGCCGATATCCGTGCGCTGATAAGCTATCTATGACCGCTTATCAGCTTCCTTTGTACACTTACAAGCAGGCTATCAGGAAACGCAGGGGGTTTGTTGCCATTTCTAATACTTGTCCAATGTTGGGAAAATCCTTAATTAGTTTTTAAAATGAAGAAAATTTTATGTAATTTACTTTCAAATTTTAAAAAAAAACTATTTTCAGCATATTCATGTTTTTCCACATCTACTTTTAGTTAATTGTACATTTTATTTGATTAAATATTTTTGAAATTAAATACCTTTGAAACTTAAAATCCAAGGTTAAAAGGGAAATAAAGGCTTATGTACCTACCTTCCCTCCATGTACATCTTTCAAATAATCCTACCTCCTTCCCTACAAGCCATTAGTGAACTCTTTGGGTGTGACATTGGAGTTTGGCCAAATTGGGTCCTTAAACTTGAGTTCAAAGGCACACCTTATGTGTGTGTGTGTGTGTGTGAATATCCTCTTAGAAAGAGAAGGGATCTTAGGCCCACTTGAGATAGGGTCCAGGGTTCAAATTCCTAAGAACCAATTTGGACTTGTTTGAAGCAAATTGAATCCTTGAGTTGGACTCTAGCTTGCATGTTGGTTCTCCTAATTATGAACTCTTTTTTTTTCTTCCAAACCGATTGATTTTCCTTCCAAAATGGTGCCATGTAGGATTAGCCTCAATTTGTCAATTTTGCTCTTGGACCCTCATCTAAAGGCCCTAGGTCCAATTTATGGCTCTGAGTCAATAAGATTGTTTTATTTGATTGGACCTTAGACCTTGGACCCTCGTTTAAAGTGGCTTTTAATTCCAAGGTGTGAATTTCACAAATTGTTATGTACCTATATGATAAAATTGTTTTTAAAGTATCCTCAACTCAAAATTTGAACCTTGAGTTTAAATGAAACATGGGATTAACTCTTTAAAGTGTGATGGGATTTCATTGAATGAAAAAATGATTAAACTCAAATTTGATTTGAAATTCAAGGTGACAAGAATTTGGTCATGTGTTTTAGCATGTGCAACCTTGAGAGTGTCCACTTTGTGTTTTCATTGTTGTTGTTTTTGTGTGTGTGTGTGTTTTTTTTCCACACTTTGTCAAATTGTCATTGTTGGACCAAGTAGTTCATGTCATTTTACATTTTTTGTCAAATTGCATGTAGAGTAGATAATGAAAAGCATTTGTTATAAAAAGAAATAAGGCCCACATTTAGTGACATGGGGTTTTGCTAAGAATTTGCATTTGGAAATACCACATGCAAAAATAAGCTTAAAAAAAAACAACCACATTGAGGTGCAATTGTAGACAACAATTCATTCCCTTCACACTAGAGAGAAAATCAAAATTCCCTTCACATTCATATTGTGACAAAAAATGTCCACATAGTGAAACCTCCTCCCAACCTCAATGATCTAATTATTACACCCATAATTTTATGAAAGGACTTGAGGAATGATTGGTAGTTTCAGGTTGCAAAATCAACAATGGAAACATGGAATATGATTCCGTGAACAACCTCAAACCTCATTTCTTTCTATCTCAATCCTTTTTCAATTTTTGTCATGTGAATACACATTATATCTCAACCCTTTTCATGTCCATGGTGTAGACATTCCAAGTTCCCCCTTGATACATCCTGACCTTTGTGCCTTCATATTCACCAAACACCTCACATTACCTCATGTCCTAATTCCTAAACTACCTACACATGCCACACACACACATGGTTAACTTCATGCCCAACTAAATTCACTAGACAAAATTCATCAATTACTTAAACTCATAATGCAAATTAGGACTTAATTTAATGGAACCTCTCTCAAAACATGCCCAAAACATTCCCAAGTTCCCAAGGGCCAACACCAAATGATGTCCCAAGAGAACTCTTAAATTGTCTTTGGGACAACATTTAGGTTGTCCCCCAAAAAAAAAAGGAATGCGACAACACCAAATGTTATCTTGCGGCAACCCATACTACCACTAAGGGTTTTCGTGGGGTGTTAATACGGCAACATTTAATGTCACCTTAATTGAACCCTTGATTATCCCCAAAGAGTTTTAATGGGACAACCCTTATTCATCCTAACCAACTTAAATTGGTCACCAAAATAAATTTATTTGTTTCACATCTAGATCTTGGAACCCCTATTCCCCACTTACAAAGCAACTTGGGGAGTTGCACCCAAACTACCATTTAGTTTAAAATACATGTGCTACCACAATGCCCCACCACGGTGGTCCCAACACATCCCCCCCCCCCAATGAGGCACGAATTCACATGGAAAGGCATATCAAGCACCCCATCCTCGAGAAGTCTATGTCTTCATAGACATTTTGGCATTTGGCCCTTTTCATGACAAGCTTTATATTATCACCCCTTACCACAAGTCATTTGGGTTAACTACTTCCATATTTTGGTTTATTCATGTTTGAATCATTTGATTTCAACATTTGAGAAAATTTAAATATTATTTATACCCATATGCGTGATTTTTTGTCGTGACTTACACCCCATTTGGTGTGACACCCCTTTTAATGTTATTCTTCCATTGATTTTCTTTCAACTTCTTAAAAGACTTTTCAATTTTTCTAAGTTTCAAATCCTCGTCTAGGTTTCATTTTGACAACCCAACCCCCATGTTTAAAGGAGTAAGCAAATAATGTTTAAATGTATTTTCAAACCTTTTTTTACCTTTAAGGGACATGGTTTGTGATAATGGAGATTGGAAACATCAATCCCATAAGTTAGTTAATCTCAATTCAAAAGCATGCAATTTAGTTCATACGCATCACTATTCCAATATTGCATGATCAAGACCCTTGGAATTTTTCTTTAAAGTTTAACTCCTTTGGTCCATTTTCACTAGTTGTTATTGTTTCATTTCAACCTTTCATTTTTTCCTTCCATGGAATCAATTTTTGCATAACATGACCTTCCCATTTACCTAGTTAAATTTTCCTAGGTTCAAGTTTGTGCACCCTTGCTTCTTGTGAAGTTTGAAAATATTTGAACTTTCACCCTCACTTTTGAAAGTTGATGTATGTATCAACATTTAATGTTTCATGGAGATTTTTTGTGCATATTACTTCATTCTAACTTATGCCCCTTTATTGTTTCGAACTCCTCCACCATTTCCAACATATTGTCCAAATGGGTTGGGTTCACCCATTATACCTCTTTCAAATGGCAACCCTTTCATTTGACAAGGTACATTTTTGCAACTCATTTAGTTTGCCTTGTTGCCAAAATGCATTTTACCAACACTACAAGCCTATGCATGATGAAATCAAATCCTAAATAGTAGTCATGTTTTTTATTCTTCCTTATTTTTATTCTCGTAAAATGGTTTCAACTTGGAGACGTGGAAGGTTGGATGCCCCACAAAGTGTAGACATCCAAATGCAATGTGCACTTTATAAGGCCATGGATACTTCAATACAAACTAAGTTTTTAAAGCTCTAGGAATTTTAAAATTTTGAATGTTCAACCACACAAGGTCATTGATCTCAAATTGAATATGCTTCTAAGACTTGTTGGCCTACTTCTTATAACTAGCTTGTGTCTTTTCCAAAAGTTTATTACCCTATGAATGTTTTCTTTTCTTTGCACATTTTGGCCATCTCTTTGACATTTTTGCCTCCATCTTGATGTGTCCATCCCGTCCATGGGATAGCTAGATCCATGGATTACATGTTTCAATTTCCAATGTTAACTCAAAAAAACACATGTTTTAATAATTGATGTTTGGTTGAATTGTAACAAAATTTTGTTAACCCTAGGTAAATGATCACCCCAATCCCTATAATTGGCTAACACATAATTTTAAAAATATTAGTTTAATACCCCATTGACATTTTTCGTTTATCCTTCAATTTGTGGATGGCAAGTTGTATTGAACTTTAATTTAATCCCAATTTGTTTCATAAGTACCCAAGTTTCCAAAGTGAATTTTGTATCACAATCATTCCCTATGATCTCTAGCATCACATTGTGTTTCACTTGCATATCAAAAAACAACTTTGTTATCTTTGTCATCATAATGTTAATTTTAATAGACTCACACTTGGATTTAAAGAACCAATTGACCACAAGAAATATGACATCTTTCACTAATAAACATGGCATGAAAGGTTTGGATTTTTCCCCAAAGAATTTCACCTTGATACACCTCCTTTCAATTAAACACATCAGGGACCACATTAGTTTTCCCTAATTAATTTTATGTTCATTAGCACCAAGGTGTCATGTTAATGCAACTATTTCATGGTGACCCAAGTGGTTGTGTTTCAAAATACCTTAAAGACACATTATCTATTAAGACCTTAATCTTTTGTGACCCCAAATACTGTTGTCACATCTTAAGGCAACTTACCACCATGAACAACAACTATTTTTAATGAATTAATGATCTTAGTGTAACCCCCATTAATTTTTTTTTTTTCAAAGGCGATGGGATGACAGTTAAGGGACAGACATATTAAAACTAAACATGTAGACATTTTCATTTCTAGTTCACATTTGAACATGGTGTAGAATTTTGAAATCTTGTTCATTTTTTTCAAATGGGGTTTTGGAAGGAAATGGGACAACATTTTCTCTCCCCCTTATTTTTGTTGTGTATCATTTTTTTTTTGCAAGTTTATGTTTCAAAAGCATTCACTTTTGTATGGAAGAACATGTGAATGCTATGGTGAAGAAAATTAACATGAATTTAAAAATATAATAACTAATTTTTTTTAGTATTTACAAGTAAAAGACCTATTAGGACTATGAGTAATAAAGTTGTTCGTAAATTTGAAACCCATACTAAAAAACATCATTTTGACACCTCTGTTGATATTAATAGCATAAAATTAAAGCTAATATTTACCATTTGGCAATCATCCCTAGGAATTGGATTTAGGGTAATTTTTGTAATCATTTTGTTGTTTTTTGTTCAATATTTAAAGGTGTAATGTGTAGGTTCATGTTACATTTTTTGTCGTAATCCTAACTTTGGGCTCGCGACCAAAGCAAAGGGGTTGCAAGGGTGCGGGCCAAGAGGAAGCCCGAAAATCACATCACATACTCCCGGGAGTGTAGGAAAGTGTGAGGGAGTGAACCCTCGCACTTTCAAGGCAACTCCCACTTTGGGAGATGGAATCCCGGTGGACTCCCAAAACTTCAGAGACCGATTTGAGAGGTCAAAACTCAATGGCTTGTAACTTTTTTTATATCATTGAAAAGCTCTTGGAACGTAGATGTCTGAAATGGGCTCGCATTGCTCATTTGGACATCTGAAACACAAGTTATGGCCAAAAGAAGGGCCGGGAGTCAAACTGCCAGTTTGACTCCTGACCAGAAAAAGTTGAGAATCGACCTGATTTACTTGGCTGAAGACGACGTGCCACATATCGTTGGAAAGCTCTCAATGAGAGATACAACTTTGCTTTAGACCGCACTTCAATCCGAGGTCTGTTCGCAAAGTTATAGGGCTCCAAAGTCGCAGGAGTGCCCATTGGTGCGATTTTGAGACTCCCACACGGGAGTCCTGGGAGAGAAAAGCCATTTGGATGTCGGCCCCGTGGAGAGGTCCAGAGTATACTATAAGGGGGGAAGGTGGTGGCTTCCCCCAAGTCCGGGCCGTGGTGAGTCTTGTGTGTCTGTGTTGCCCGTGGCTTGTCCTCGCACCAAAGGTGTTCCAACTATGCACTAACCACTTTGTGTGGGTAGTGTGCAGGCCCGTGTGAGTGAATAAGCTTGTCAACTCTTCCTGGTCCCATCCCCGAGCTCCAACACGCCCCTCTACCCCTCAAAGTGTTGTGAGCTAGGGAGCGTGTCCCGACTCCTCCTTCTTCCGTTGTCTTTCACTTGGATTCACATTTGAGTCCTTCAAGGGGTTGGGAGTGCGTCATTTTGTTGTAAAATGTAGGAACCCAAATTTGGTCATTGTTTATAAGAATTGTTGAATTGGTTTTTGAACCAAGGTTAGGATTTGAATTTGAAATTGTAATTTCTATAAAGAATTCAATCTACAACCCATTGTGAATTGGTTTGGAAATACATTATATGCAATATGTTTTAAATTAAAATTATAAATATACAAAATTAATTAGAACAAAAAGCAATCAATATGCACAAGGTTCATAAGCAATGTAAGAGGAAAACAATAGCA
>Ga0209208_10002368_pt1 | contig 27005 bp, 22 predicted proteins | sample S1TSphfallax_3_FD_187694 | JGI IMG/M metagenome (GOLD analysis project Ga0209208, IMG submission 187694) | Host-associated microbial communities from peat moss isolated from Minnesota, USA - S1T2_Fd - Sphagnum fallax MG (SPAdes) (version 2) | ecosystem: Host-associated > Plants > Peat moss >...
TATTCAATAAAATGAGCATTTAACAAAAGAATATTTGCTACAATGGAAAATAAAATAAAATAAAATAAAATAATTAAAAAAAGAAAAGAAAAATGATATTCAAATTTGTCAAAACCATTTATTATATGAAGTGAAATATTTTGTAACTCTTTTTTGAGATTTCCAAAACAAAACCATTTTGTGAAGTGAGAAGTTCAACCCTCTTTTTGTCCGTCAACAAAAGCTTCAACAAACTTTAAAGCTTTTGTGTACATGAGCATTCTGAAAACATTGACAATTTTATCAAAGTGAAAAGAATGCGATAAATTCAAAAGCAATGGACAAAACTACCCACAAAAAAATTAATAAAATTTACAATACTAGTAAGTAAGTATTTAACAAAAAGCATATGGGAAAGACACAAATAAATATAATATTAAATATTTGAACAAAAATTATGTTCTTGCCAAAATGGAAAAAAAAAAAAAAAAAAAAAAAAAGCCCCTAGGTAGTAAGTTTTAAGTACTTTGAGAATTTGGCAAAACTATCTATATACTTAATTAATCAGGTGAAAGATATGATAGATAGATACTCTTTGAGCAATTCAACAAAAACCCTATAGCCTATATTCATTCAATTTTGGAAGATTAGTAAAATTAATACCTAGCATGAAATTTGGAACTTTGATAATAAAAATTATTTTGGCAAGTGAAAAATATTATGCTATAGTTTTTTGAGCATTTTTGACAACAAAAAAAAAGACTAAACCCTATTTTGTTTGTCCACCAATTTTTTTTCAAAAGAAAAAAGAATTGGGGTTTTTTTTTGGGGGAAAGATATGATAATAATATTAAAGTATTTGACAAAATTATGTGAAAGACAAAATAAATATAGTATTAAATATTTGACAAAAGTTTTTTTTTCGGGTAGACTCTAGAGGGAGGGGGGCAGGGCAGGGCAGGGCAGGGCAGGGCAGGGAAGAGAAGGGAAAGGAATACGAGAGAGAGAGAAAGACGAAGAAGAGCGGGGCCGTGTCTCCAGCTCTGCAGTTCTGCTGCATGCCCACGCAGCGCTGGAGATGGCGGCCATGGCGTGTCTTGCGCCAGGCAACGGGCGCAGTTGAGGCTGTCCCATCTGACACAGGCCACCTCATTCCCCGACTGCTCTTCTTCTATAGGTGCATCCACCTTCTTCCCCTTCCTCTTGATCTCTCCTGACTTGCAGTCACGGATATTCATGATTCCACAGCTTCTTCTTCCTCCTTCTTCTTCTTCTTGTCACCGATCATATACACCAGTTTCTTCTGCACAATAAGCTTAATGCTATAATAAGGCTTCTTTTCTTCTGGCAGGCGGGCGGGAGGGGGTAGAATCGCAGTGATAGATAGATAGATAGATATGTATTACTAAGTTCTAAGGAGAAACTATTCGTACTAGTCCTGTATAGGAGCATTGTACAGTTGAAGCCTTCAGTACTGGCAGCTTGTATGACGGATCATGATCCAGCTTCTTTTTCTTCTTCTTGTCAGCACGGATCCAGCTGCAGCTGCTGCACAAGAAGCTTGATGCTAAAGCTTTGCTTCTTCTCGAAGCTTGGATCGATACTAAGGCTTGTTCTCGAAGCTTGATTGATGCCAAGGCTTGTTGTTCTCGAAGCTTGGATTGATGCTAAGGCTTGTTCCTGAAGCTTGATTGATGCTAAGGCTTGTTCCCGAAGCTTGATTGATTCTAAGGCTTTCTTTTCTTCGGAGGTGTGAGGAGGTAGTAGCTTCACAGAGATAAATACCGACTTCCAAGGCGAAGATCGGTAGTTGTAGTAGTCATAGGAGTTCAGAGGATCAGCACAGAGAGACTAGAGTAGTACAATCTTGTTGTGATTTCTAGTGCTGCTGCTGCTGCTGCTGCCGCCTCCAGTTCTACGTCTCTGCTAGTCTGCTTCTTTCCCACTGCGTGGCCAGGCTTCTTGCGCTATTTTCTTTGGTGTCGCTTGCTTGTTTTCTTTCAGTAGTTTTGCATTCCGTTGCGATTTATACAAGGCGCAGTGATCTGGAGGAGGAGGAGGAGAAGAAGAAGGATCAATCTGGAGCGGGAGGTATGGCAGGTTGGCTGCGGCAAGTAACCTCTCCGTTTAGGCGAATGTGGGATGTTGTGTTGACCAGATTGCATCCTCACAAGCGGAAGCGTGGTATGCGTTGCCTGAATCAATTGTATCTCTGTATGTATTCAGTACTAGAATGAGAGAGTAATAGATCGAGTGGATGGACAAATTGAAAGTTTAGAGCTCATGTCTTTCTTTGTACAAGGTAAATGGGGATGCCAGACTCTCTTTCTTGCAGTCATATTGATCTCATGGCAAATCAGCTTCTTCTCTCTCTCTATGACATTCTCTCTTCTGAGATGCGCAAGGGATCACTGGGCAGTAGTTTTGGAGGTTACTATGTGGTGCTTGTTGTGCACATTGTGAGCCATGAATATAGACTTGACGACACATCAACAAATGACTTCCTATTGAGCAGATCTATATTCCTCTCCTGTAAACTTCCATAGATAGTAAAATCTGTCCAAGAATCATCTCCACAACTGAAGTGATTCCCACCCCCTGAAACTTTTCACTACCATTTGGGAATATGAATTGCATACCACCTTCTCAATATGCATCTTATTATATGCAGGGTGAAATTCTTGTTATACCTTGAAGTATAGTGAGACTTTTGTCTTTCAAGTATTAGTATTAAATATTGAAGTAATGTGAGGCTTTCTTCTTCCAAGCCTCAGTATAAAACATCAAAGTATAGTGAGACTTTCCTCTTTCAAGCCTTAGTATAAACATTGAAGTTATATAGTGAGAGTTTTCAAAATGTGGCTGATGAATTAGGTATATGGGGTTCAGAGATTTTTGGTTTTGTTAGGAAAGGATTATAGTTCTCATTTTCAGACTTGCACTTGTGAGTTCAGGGTATTGGCTATTGTAGGTCAAGCTGCATTGAAGTTGCTTTTAATGATATCAGATAATCTCTGATACCAATGTTTCACTTTGTCTCATATCCAATGATGATCTCTGATATCAATGTTTACTTTGTCTCATATGATCTAAACATCTCTGATCTATCAAAGTTTGCTGATGCATTGTTTTTTGGTTTCAGCAGGGAATGGCATGAGGAAGCTTTACAATGATGTGGTGTCATGTGGCTACGAGGATGTTCATGTGATGTGGTCCATGCTCCAACATCCAGCCTACCCAGCTCTGGATTCACCTAAGGGAGGTAGAAGCCTCTCCAGAGATTATGCACTTGTGTAAAGCAACTTGCAAGGAGGTCTACTACAACTCTTGACTCAGGTGGACAATCCAGCAATCCACCAGCTTGTACTATCAGCTGGTCATCAAAAACTTGCTGTGAGTAAGTTATGGATGATACATGCCCTAGAAGAACCTTAGAATTTGAACATGTATATTATTGTTGTGGCCTTGGATCACTGCCCCATCTTTGTTCCAAGGTCATCTGATCACTGAGAGTTTTTTTTTGCTTTTAAGGGGTTGTGCAATCTGGTGGCTCACAGCTTCCTGGTGGGGCTTCCTAATTCCCTCCAAAAACCAGAATGTTGAGCAACTTTTCTGCGGTGGTTGATGGTTTAAGAAAAGATAGCCAATACTGAGATGTGAGAGGTCAGACTACTTTTCAGAATGTATCTCAGGATCGTCTGTACTATATAGATCTGTCTGTAAATACTAGACTCTTCATCTGGCACCGATTTCAAACCTTGCCAATCTTTTCTTGCTTCTTTTTTGTTGAGCTCTTGAATCACTCTAGAACTGACAAATCTCTTCCCCAACAGGATGTGTAAGTCCCCGTTGCTGCGGTTTCTTGTTGGTTCAAAGGTCAGCACTAAGACTTCAAACAAATTTTTGTTGAAGAATATGGATGGGATTTAGAGTCTATGGAGTCTCTCCATCCAGACCTTCAAGTTAGCAAATGCTTCATTAATCTGTACCAATTGAGTTTGAACCAGTGTTGGCTGGTTATTGAGAAAACACCCAGTTATCGACCTGGGTCTCAATAGGGTTGCTATTAATAAAAGCACCCAGCAAATATTGATTTGATTTTAAAAACCAAGTAAAGAACTTAATACCCATTGGGTATGCAGCATTCAAAGCTTGCCTTATTGGGCTGGGTATTGAATTTTTCAAATTTTAATAACATTACCGAACCGATTGGAATTCCATCCAAGTAGGTCATCAATTGAAAAAACCTTGAAACTTATTTATGATAGAACAGTTTAAAATTAAAAACAACCTTCTAGTCTACCCTAACTAGATAGTAGAACAAGTGATTCTCATAGTAGGTGTTTGAGGATCAACCCTCGTGCAAAATAAGTGATTATTAGTTGGTTCTTGTTTTTTAAGAGAACAGGTTCAAGGACTTGAAAAGACATTGCTAGAACCTTCTTGTTCTGGACATTTCAAGACCACCCAGATCCAGATGAGATCTGATGCTGATGATCTTACCATGCTGAAAATGTGAAGAAAATTTTCTGCTGATGCTGATGATCTTACCATGCTGAAAATGTGAAGAAAATTTTCTGCTGATGCTTTTTATGCTGAGAATTCTGCTGTCACTGGCAGCAAGAAAGAGGGATGTGAACAACTTTGAAAAGACACTCTTGCTTGTGGAAAATAGCAACTCCTTAAAAGCCACGATGCAAAGCGGAAAACAATCTTATCCAATTTTGTCACTTTCTAAACCCAAATCTTTAAACCCTAATCATGTGCTCAAACATAACGCTAAGATACAGTTGGGTTCAGTTCTCCATTCCTCAATAAGGGCAGATTCCCATTCTCATGTTCTTCAGTGTCTTTGATCCTCATTTTGCTTGACCCTTACTTCGTCTTTTTCCACAATCAACATTTGCAGTAATGTCTTCATAATTCTTTCTTTCATATGGCAGACCACAAAACCACCACCACCAGAGACACTATCCAAATCCAAGATCAACTAGGAGCTCGAGTATTAAATTGTAGTTAATGGATTCAAGTCTTCACTCAGAATTACACTAACATTATATCAATTGGCACAGCATGGCTATGTGACAAACTGAGAGAGCTCCATAGACATACATTTCATGAGATTGCACTTCTCATTACAATGCTGTTGTAAAATGCACAAGAATTTGCTTCTCTGGAACAAGAATGTTCATTGCACTTTGATGTAATTCTAAAGACCAGAAAAAAAATGGGAACTGAAATTGATCCACGTTTTCACACCAAGTACCTAAAAAGCTGCAACAACAAAGAGTGGGATAATCAGTGAAGGTACCAAAAATTGGGAATAGTGATTATTGCATTTCCCACACCTCTTTCAGCAACTGATGACGTCTGGTCACCACCACATTTCCACCTGCCAATTCCAAAGCCTCCCTGCCAAGAACCGGACGAGATCCTGTAGTAGAACCATCTCTTAGCCAGGAAAGTGGAGTTGATGCAAATTCTTCCAATTCATCATCGCTGTTGTGCCCCTTGTGCAAAAGTGAATAGGTATTCTTGTTGGCCAAATCACCAGCTTCAGGGAGTTCCCCAATCCACAGCCTCACGACCTGTGAAGGAGGAGGATTGTAGAAGAGTGGAGGGAAATGTGCAATCGCTACAGCTTCATGGTTCATATCTGTGAAGCTGTGTTTTTGCTGTTCAAGTGACACCTGGAGAAGGGGACCATACCCAATGCCAAATCCTTTTCAAAACTGACAGGCAATCATGCATTAAACTAAGTATTCTACCTCTGAGAAGAGACTTATTTTCCTTTTACACAGAAGCATATACTAGCTGGATAAGTTTAACAGTGCAACAAGAAAAACAGCAAACTGATTACTAGAGAACATGTGTACCTCATTGTGGATGGCAGCCAGAAGGTCATGTGAAACTGGATTTGGAGAAAACTCATCAGGTACAAAGTCATGGAGGATTCTTTCGATTAGAGCTAAGCTGAGTACTGGACATACCTGCCAACCATATACCAAGTCCATGGAGCAGTCTACATCGAAAACTTTCAGAACCCAAATCACATAGCCACCAGAGTGCTGCCAAGATCAATCGATGTACATGAGAGACAAAATGTTGCAAGATCATCACTCACCACAAGTGATAACATGAAAAGACAAATGCGGGAAATAGTCGGCACTCATTTAACACCAGAGGACATTCAAGGAATAACCAGGTACCTCTTCTCTCACAGTTTTGTCAAGGACCATGTGTTTTGGCAACATCAAGAGATCTCCTGCTGCTCTAAGCAAACTAAAGTACATGGTGGATTTCTGATCAGCTTCCTTTCTGGCAGCCTGGAACACACACCTATCAGCCATATATATTCTTCTCAAAAGACACCTCAACTACAAATTCCCATGCCTGGGTCTCTTATTTGAGACTAACCATTATAAACATTGAAACGCAAGGGATGAAAAGGAGGCTGCACCCCACATCAAGAGTTGGAAAGGTAAGAAACCAAGTTCTTGAAATTGCTTTCCATCACTAGGTCCAACCATGTTCTTGTGAGCACTCTGTAATGTAATGCCAGAGATTTTATGCAAGGAGATTGACTTGAACATGAGAATGAGCAGAGACATGGAAGAAAGCACATTTGGGAAAAAACATAGAAGGAAGGCTAAGAGAACACCTCTCTCCTCCTCGCTATCTCCAGAATCATGTCTTTTGGCAACATTAGCATACTGCCTGTGGTTCTCATAAATCTTGACACCATAGGTTTTTCTTTCATTTCAACCCCATTCTGTGCTTCAGCACCTTCTTTGTTGAGAGACTCTGTAGAGCTTGGATCTCTAACATCAAGCAAAGCTGATAGCCATGTTGACCATTGCACCACCTGCATTGCACTGTCTCAGAGAATCAATCTTATTCAAAATGTAGGCACATCATAAATTCTCATCTGTTGGCCTTCCTTCCAAGGGGGATTGCCCAGCTATGTTAAATGAAAATTTCACCTCTCAGAAGGTCAAATTGGTTATACAGGGTTACTTATTTGAAAATCTGAATTGGTGAAAGAACTTACAACATTCTTCAGCTGAGAGCCTGCACCAAAGCTGAGGGCACCGATGGGAATTGGAAGGACTGAAAGGTCCATGATTGGATCAGCAAAGGGGTCACTTGGAAAATTGTTCGCAGGGTTCCTCAAAATTCCATTGAGTAGAGCAACATCCAGCCTTTCCACACATTCTGCAATTATCTGAGAAAATAGCACATTCCTGCAATCAGTTCCTCCATCTGGTAATATCTTGTCCCTGTAACAGAAGCCACACTTCAAGTTTGCAGCAATAAAGTTTTCACAATTCTTCATGTTACTTGCACAAGAAATAGGGCTGAATCCACACATACTCTCTCTCCACTTCTGGCCTGCATTGTAATTGTGAGCTATGCAGAGGAAAAAAAATGGTTGATGTTCACAGATCCAATGAAATGCAAAGTATGGAAGCTAGGAAAACATATACCATTCTATTTAGCCCAGGTAAACAGCCACATCCATGTGTGTGTCCTTGAAGAGGGCAAAGCATGTTTTGAGCGTTTGTTAATGCAATCTTCCATACTTGTGTAGAAATGTAACCTTGATGGGCATTTCCTAGTTGTGAAAGATTTGCATCTGATTTTTCTTTCATGAAATATTGCTCTTTTACATTTTCAGCAAATTTGTTGAGCTCATCAATTCCACCTCTGACCATCCCAGTGAATTTATTGAACTCTCCCTGTATGCGCGCAAAGTTGGAACTGGTTACCTCAGGAAGGCTTACACCTCCTACCTCCATAGGGGGCGTCATTGCCTGACAGTGTGAAAGTAATCAGATTGGCTCATGTCAGATTGGAGGTGGCAGCATCAAAGGAAGCATTGACAACAATCAGATCATATGCCCCACACCTAGAATGCCTTTGAGAATGTGGACAAACAGATACAGAACCATAGATTATCCTCTTGACGCATTGCAACCAAAAGGACCAAGAAACCAATGGATTGCAGTTTGTACCTGCCACCAAACACACTCCAAAATCCGTGCATGAATCCACTCCTCAACGTTTTGGAGTGCAGAAATAAATGTTCTTCCTTCTCCCCAATCACTGTGCATCAGTAGCTTGCCGCTCGCTTGTCTCGATAGTACTCGAGATTGTACTGTTTCTTGAACTCCAAACTGATTGATATCACTAGCTTTGGCACAGCAGCTACTGGGAACACCATCAGCACCTACTTCTGTGCTAGAGCGTGTGGTGGGCTCAATGTTTCCAGCCTGCATGATCGACTCTCTTAATACAATCACATTCGACCACCAGAAAGTTAACCTGTATCATGAGCATGATATTACACAATAGCACACAGTTTGTACCTTGAGTCTAACAAAACAATCTGTCAAAATCCTGTTTTGCATGGTCAGGCCACACAGCTATGTATTTATGTATGTATGTATGTATGTATGTATTCCTGAGAATGTCAGTAGACTTTATTGTGATTGTTATTCAAAAACTCAATGGTGAATTTCTGCAGAATTTTGGCCACAAGGTTCTCCATTGAAAAACCAAAGAAATCCACAAAATTACAGTGCAAAAGCTGTGAGATCAGAAAGGCATACAATTATAATACCTTGCAACATCATTTCCACAAGCTCGCACAACCAAAACCAGTCCTAGTATAGAGTTTCTTGCAGAGTTTGCACGTCTTTTTGGGCTCCATTTCTTCAAGGCATACCTGTAAAGCCTGTTGAGACGTCTGGCGGGTGTATGCATGTGACGAGAAGAGATGACATGTTCAGCAGTTATGGAATAGAGAGCAACTTCAATGGCTGCTGAATCCCGGAGCTCATCTTCCAATTCCATCAACTTTTGCTCTAGCTGCGAAACTCTCTCCTCACCTTGCTCTTGATTCAATGTTGCCTTGGCTTCTGCAACTGCTACTTTCTTTCTCAATTCCTCAATTGCTCTTTTCTCTAACATGGCAAGGTTTGCCCTAGCTTCACCCAGCACATATATATTGTTGTTGTTCTTTCCACCCATGATGTTCTCATCCTCAACTCCAGCATTCACATTCTCATCAGCAACAAGAAGCTGCTCCATCTCTTTCACAGGAGGATTGACAATACTATTCCCTTCTGAAATGGTTTTGCTAATCACATGCTTGTCAATCACAAGTGGCGGTGGCAGTGCCCCAGAACTTCTCATAGGCAAAACACTACCCCTTTGTGATTGTGTTCTACTTAGAATCACATGATTCTTGTCAAGAAGAGGCCAACCTGGTTTTGGAAGAGGCTCTGCAACAACACTCTGCTCTGGAACAGGAGGCCCTATCCAAGGTCCTTCTTTTGGAAGAGGCTCTGCAACTACAATACTCTGCTCTGGAACAGCCTGAGGCTCCTGTTCCTTGACAGGATCATCACATATCTTCCCTTCCAGAAATGCTGATTGAGATGTGACATTTATCATGAGTGTAACTGCTGTTGCTGGTATTGTTGTTGCGGGTGGACCAGGTGAGGAAGAATCAGGCACAACTGCAGCAGGCTTGCGTGGCAATTCACCATTAGAGCTTGGCAGAGTGACTACAAAACCAGCAGCATCTGATACAGGGCTTGTCATTTCTGTTGGAAGAAGGCTAGTAATTGCTGGAGCCATGGACATTGTTGAGTCTTCTTCTGCTTCATTGGAATGCTTGATTGCCTTCATTGCTTCATATGCAGCCGTGGCAGCATAGACGGCTGCTACAACAGATCTGCTTGCAACCGTGCCTCCAGGAGGCTTATCAATGGAGCCATCTTCTGTAGCTCCAGGAGATACTGCTGCTGCTGCAACAACAACAGGTTCGTTTCGAGTTTCTGGCTTTACTATATAGCTTGCATACGTTCCTGGAAGACCATGCAGGATCTGTTCTGGTTTTTCTCCGCGATCTGACTCTGTCGAGTTCTTCGAGCTCTCTTCTTCACCTATGCTGGTGCTGATCTTTCTAGTGGTCACAGCAGCAGCAGCAACATTCTGCTGAAAACACACACAAAAACAAAAGTTATCGACGCTATTGCAAAGGTTCTCTACTGCATGCACAACTAACTTCACGTCGCGCGTCTCCTTGCCTGCTGCAGCGAAGATCTGCATCTATTGTTGCTTCCGGAAGCACCGCAATCCGTGATAATTTTTTCTCGTTTCTGCCACCGCTAAGACTCTCAAATGCAAAGCTAGTAGCAATAAGAAGAATCAGCAGCAGCTTGTGAGAAACCAAAGAAACACCTTTTACACCTTCTGATCGTTGGACAGGGTGATGCCGCCAGAGCTTTGGACTGGATTTGCTGGCTCCCGCGGCAAGAATGTAGTAGTAGCAGACGAAGATCCTGAACTTGTCGTTAGTGGATTCGGAGAGTTCTGCCTCGCGACTCGGAGTGACGGAACAAAAACACCAACAATAGGAAGTGCGATGTTTTCATCATTGTCATAATCTAGTGAGAAGAGCTTCTCCCGGTTCTTCTGTCTTCTTGTAGCTGCGTCATTTCTCGTCTCTTGTGCATTCAGCGGCGATGCAGGACGTCGTCGTAGAGCATCATCATCGGATGCACCATCTTCTCCGATCCTTGCAGTACTCGTCTTCTTCTCATCAGTCTCGTGAACAAGTCCCGCGACATCGCTATTGAATGCTTTCAACGGCAAGTGATCACTGGCAGGAAAGAGGCTGGAGCCTCTCAAACCAACGGCCAAGCGCGATGACAAAGGTACCGAAGTAGGAGCCTTCCTGCGACAATCGATTCTGAAATACAAGATCGGTTTACCCGCAGCGTTGTTCTTGCCAACATCCAAGAGGATCCCTCTGTAGAGAGGCGTCGTCAGGCTTGCAAACTCTCCCAAATCGATTTCGGCCATGGCGAGAGTCTTCCTTGCCGTCTTCCTGTAATCCGATGGATGCTCAGTCGCTGACTGCAAAGTGAACAGGAGGGGTTTCTTCTCGTATCCTCCCGCGTTGTTTCCAGGCTGCTTTTCGTAGAGTGTGGCTGGGATCTTGAAGCTCTCGTTGAAGTAGACTCTGTCTCCGTTGGAGCCTCCTATAAGAGGCATCATACCGGCTGTACTCCCCCAACGCTTCTCGCCTCTATGCCATGACAGGAGCACGGGGGATGGCACCGCCGGCATCCATGGCTTGATCTCCTGCACCAGAATTTCGAACTCAAATCTCCCTGGTACGCCCTTGGCTTTCCTCAATCCCAAACCGAAGAAACTCGCCATGATTGTGAAGAAACTTCAGTGCACTAGAGCGTTTGCATTCTTGATATCTCTCAATAGACAAATTTCAAGCCTTCTTTCATCTTCAAATCAACAGACTGGTCATAGATTCTCATGCTGCCTGTGGCTATTGTGACTTCCGTTTTGGCCCTCCTTTGAGGTCCTTTCCGTTTTGGTCGTTCGGATTGGTTGCAAGCATACACAGGTCTCCGTTTAACTAGTTGTTCCTGCGAGGCAAACCGAAGGTTGAACATTGCGGATTCTTCTCCTCGCAATAATGCCGACTTCCATTTTCATTCATTGCTAGTTTCCTCATGGCTCCGTTTTATTCTTGACACCTCCTTGCAGCAAATGCTTTCGTGTAACAATTCAACGATTCTAGAACAAAATGCAACCGCAATGCAGCCAGTATATTCGTTGTTGCCATTGCAGACTTGACAAAAAGTGGACGTAAAGGTCGGCTATTACCTCCCGATCACTGACTCGATATGCTACAAATTCAAGAACTCATTACAACGAGCTTCTTTGAGCATCTATAGCTTTGAGGTTCTTGCTTCCGGTGCCGAGGATGTCAACGGTTCCATGATTCGTTCAGGAAAGCAATCACTTGGTTTGGAATTTGCGTCATCTAAAAAAAATCAGAAAAAGAAAGTGTAAATTGATTCTTTTCATTTGGCTCACGATGAAAGTGTCGATTGCAGCCCGGTGATTGCATGGTGAGGCGAGGCGAGGCGAGGCGCGAGGCATCGTCGTGGTGCTGTGGTGCTAATTCCAGGCTTTTCTTGCAGCAGGAATGAATGGGTGGACGCTCTGGAGACATGAAGGGAAAGAAAGAAAGCAAAGAAAGAAAGGAGGGGGCAACCATCGATCGCCATGCACGCCTCTCCGAACTGCCCCGTTGGGGTTTATATCGGGTACGTACCAAACAGTTATAACCGTCGGGTGTCATTGCCGGTCATTACTAATGGGCAGGTACTGGTGACTTGCAAGAACCTCTAGTCTAAAAATTGGCAATTTCAACCAATTTGACACTAATTAAATTATGCATGAATTTTTTGAATCTTTTGAAAACAATTCAAATTTTTGTCTAAAGTTCTAGAAACCCTATTTGTCACCTATTGAATGTTCATGAAACCCTATTTGTTGGACTACCTAGCATTCAAATGGTAAGACATAACGATGGCAATTTTGTTCTATCCCTTAGCAACTATGATCTATTTTTACTTTGTGTTCAAAGTCATTTGCCTCACCCATTTGGTAGGTTATGTGTTCAATTGCGTGAACTTCATTGCCTCGATGTTGTTTATGCCCTTGTCGTTCATGTTTTCTTATCGTTAAAACTTTTGGCTTGTGGGAGGTGGCTATCTATTCTAATGGAGTGTGTCTATTGACTACCTAGCATTCAAATGGTAAAACATATAACGATGGCAATTTTGTTCTATCCCTTAGCAACTATAATCTATTTCTACTTTGTGTTGAAAGTCATTTGCCTCGCCCATTTGGTAGGTTATGTGTTCAATTGCGTGAACTTCATTGCCTCGATGTTGTTTATGCCCTTGTCGTTCATGTTTTCTTATCATTAAAACTTTTGGCTTGTGAGCGGTGGCTATCTATTCTAATGGAGCATGTCTATTGACTACCTGGCATTCAAATGGTAAAACATATAACGATGGCAATTTTGTTCTATCCCTTAGCAACTACAATCTATTTCTACTTTGTGTTCAAAGTCATTTGCCTCGCCCATTTGGTAGGTTATGTGTTCAATTGCGTGAACTTCATTGCCTCGATGTTGTTTATGCCCTTGTCGTTCATGTTTTCTTATCGTTAAAACTTTTGGCTTGTGGGAGGTGGCTATCTATTCTAATGGAGTGTGTCTATTGACTATTGCATAGGTGTTGCCATCCATCTTTCATCGATGTTACTAGTTTCACCATCGCCTACTAGGTAATGTGATATTCAATTCCTCAACTTGGAAGCTCTTGGAGCAATTTAATCTCTTAGTTCTTTTTTGGTAGAATCTTCAACTCATGATGTTTAGGAACCATTACAATGACATTGTCTTTCATTGTTCAAGATGGGAATTGCTTTCACTCAACGAAAAAATATGTATATTAAATTGCAATTGAAATCCTTATTCTTGTATTCATAAAGCCTTTGCAATTTGGTTAGAGACATATTCACAAATAAACATTCATAATATTTCAAAGTCTTGCAGTTGATAACATCGAAAGCAAGCACAACAAACAATTTTGTCCTTTTGAACCCCTTCCCAATGCAACTAAATGTTCAATTTTATCACAATTTGTCCAATCTTGGGTTCTTGTTAATAGATAGTAAAAATTTTCACTAGTTGTCAAAAACAAATGAATCATATCACAATGTTCACTATGTTGTTCATTAACATGAAAATTACAATCCTTTTTTTTATATAATTCAAAAAACTAACAAAAAAACTTCATTTCTAAACCACAAAAATATTTTAATGATTTTCTTCACAACTTATTCACTATCAACGTCACCACATATGTTTATCCCATTCACACACAAGAAGTTATTATTATCAATATAACGCACTTTGCACCCATTGAAATGAAATATATATATATATTTTATTGTGATGGGACTTTAAATGTCATAATTTTAGTTCGCATCACAATATTAGTTTCACATGTGATGTGAATTTTGTATTTCTTCTCTATGATGAACCTTTGAACCTCACAATTTTAACTTACATCATGACACAAACTTGACACATGACATAAAAAAAATTTCAACTTTAATTAATTAATATCAATGTTGAAAAATATTTCAATTTGAAACAAAATCCAATAATGTTCTACTAATTTTGGAATAGAAAACCAAGGGTTTAAAAACATGTGTTGCTTGTAAAGGTAAAACATAAATCAATACATAAAGTGACAAACATTTTTTAAAGCCCACATTAACATCATCCATTCAAGTTTCATTGGTGAGGATATGTTGTTCCCACTAGGGTTTAAGGAGATATAGAAGGGTGAGATGGATAATTGTATGGCATTTGTGTCAATTGTTACAATGAATTCTTGTATTAATAACTATAACAACTAATTTTTAATCACAAATGCCAAATATGACTACTATTGTGTCTAGTCACCTTGAACAAGTCACATAAAAATCTTAGTCACAAAAAACATTACATCACACTTAGTTGAAATGCCAGTTGCATTGAAGTGTGATTAATATCAACTTTTCATCCAACTAATATTTGATTTATGTGGCATGGTCATTTGTGATTGGTTTTACGACTAAAAAGTGTAATTGCATATGATGATGTGACATGGTCATTTGTGACTAGGTTTATGACTTTAAAATGTAATTGCAAGAAATGTTTTATAATCAATTAAAATGTATCCATGTGGCAATAATATGTTTGACAATTTGAAGCTAGGTTAAATTAAGTTAGGTTAAAATAAGTTACTTAGCATAAGTTAGGTAGGTATATAGGTAAATAGACCACATATTTAATTAATTTAGGACTAAATTGTTAATTTAGGATTTTACCCAACTTGATGGATGGTATGAACTCTACTTGGTGGCCACCAGATTTAACAAATGTAACTTTATATTCAAGTAAAACCAACAACCATTCATAAATATAATGTCCATGTAGATATTTTGTCTCAAAATAAATCATACCAATTTTTTTTATGTAACATTTACAATCATTGTTTTTAATACATCAAGAAACATGAAGTCAATCCCACAATAGCAACATTGTCAATGGATCCATCCATCCTACTCATATTGTAATGAATATAATACGCTAGTTTCAAAATTAATTTAATAATATGATGAAAAGAGTATTTTTCTTGGTGCCCACCAAGTGAAAATTATAGGTTATTCATTATGAAGGTTCGAAATCAATGTTCCTATTCATGAGAAACAAAAATTTCTATTTACTAAATTAAAAGAACTAGGCACACCATGTGCCAATTCATCAACTGTAATAATATATATGGATCCAAAGTTGTTGCTCATACGATAATAAAATCATTAATTATATTTGGCAACTTTATGCCATGAAAGAAAAAAAAATGTTTGGTGGCCACCAGGGATTAAGGTTAAGGTCACACACAAAAATTATTGATAGCGAGTATCCAAGAATATACTCAAACATTTTTTTGCGATAAAAAAATTCCTTGATAATTTTCAAACTTTATGCCATGAAAGAAAAAACAAACACCTAAGTGGCCACCAAGGATGAAGATTAAAGTGCAACAAAAAATATCATTGACCACAACTATCTAAAATACACACATATAATTTTCTATGACCAAAAAAATTCTTTAAAATATGCCACATCAAACACAAAATAACCCAATTTTTTTTTAATTCATAAATTTGGACTGAATGTTATGAAAGCAAAAAAATAGATGTTTGGTGGCCACTAGGGATTAAGGTTAATATGAACAACAAGGATCACTGATTATGACTATTAACAATGTACATGAAATTATCTATGATGAAAAAATAAATTAAACAATACACCTCATCAAACACAAAGACATAACAAATATGTGTTTGATTAACAATAGTTCTTCCATTAGTGACAAAGAGAAACTAAGAAAAGACCACCAAGTCAATTCGAACTTTTATATTATTCCTTTAGTTATTGGCCATCAATGAAATAATAAAAATTTATTGATAATGAAGCCATTAATCACAAAAGGAAAATCAATTCTTGTAGTTTAAAAGAAATGTCACCATGCCTATCTAGCAATGGCTACACTCACAAGTATGGATTTAAAAATAGTGCTCATAATAAAAACATTTTTTAGTTTAAAATTTTATATATATTTTTTCCTTGTGGCCACCAAGTGCAAAAAAGTAGATTATTGGTTTGAAAAGCCAAGAATGAAAGGTCTAGATTTTAGCCTCACCTACAAACACAATTATCAAAAATTCACACATTTAAAAAAAACCAATGCCACCAACGAATTAGAATCAATAGATTGTTACTAATCATGAATATTAAAAAACATTATGATTGTTTTGTTGTATAACTAAATTCATTAATAACAAAATTCGTGAATAACAAAAATTAACATAAAAACAAAAGTGCAATAAATTAAATGACAAAAAAGACATCAAGAAAAAACCAATATTTTATTAAGGACAACAACATATTTCACAAATTATTGGATGCATTAGCAACTTCAAGATTCACTTTCGCTTGATAAGAACAACTATTGATAATATTAATTTGACTTTTGTTTGTTGTATTTTTTCGAAAAGGGGAGAAAATAGAATAGTTGAAATCTTGAATCACTATTTTGGATCTACTAAATTACATTTTCACTTGTTTTAGCAATCTTCGTACAAACATTGTTCATTTGGATTTGACCATTTCTTCAATGGAACCCACCATTAAACCTTCAACATTTTGAAATTTTCATTTTTATCATCCTTGACAATATCACTTTATGTTTTTCCCATCCAAACAAGGACAAGGAAAGGATCCTGAAGCCTCTTGAAAACAAAATTTCCATTGTTGAAATCTCTAAACAGGGTGTATGCGAGAATTGGCTTCAAGTTCTTAGGCCCACAATAAGGATGCATGATTGGGTTTTTCGAATCAACAACCTGATTTGTGGATGAAAATTCAACCCTCACATAATTAAACCTCTAATTGTTGGAAGGCTAAAAGTCTTCCAAAAGAATGGAATTTTGAGCAAGCAAGGGTTTTGACAGATGCAATATAATATCTTCCCAATAATCCACATCCAAATTCATTTTCATGGTGTAAGGAGCACTTTGCTCAATGCCTTGTTTCCATAATTCCACATATTTGGATAGTCAAGCATTGATAAACGTTTCTTTACCCACGGACCTCATTGCATCATGGCCCCTACTTGGGTGATATGGAACAAGGTTATGGACTCCAATAGGCAACTTTGGAAATCCATCAAGATTAGTTTTCCATAATTGGATTGGCGACCCCTCCATGGGATTCCAAATGTTATTGGTTGGTGAAACTTTGTACTGCATCACAGGCCAACTAGAAAAATCCATAAAAATTTTAAGAAGATGCATATAAATATGTCTTACCAAAGTTTCCAAACCATCCTTTTAACAACCAAGGACCCAAGCCTTAAAATTTGGAATTTCTTGAATCAACTATGAATTGAAAGGTGTTTCTCTTGCGAAACCATGAAAGCCTTCATCAAATTTGCCAAAATATAATTGTTCTGCTTTCTCAACTCGTTGGACAAATATCCAAAACATCTGTCAATATATTCATGTGTATGACCAACCACAAAGAATCTTAGTTTAACCTCCCCAAACACTTATCTTGCCATCAACAATGACAAAAATGCTAACAAATAACTATTTTTATTGTCCTTCACATAGTTATCTATTTGAAGCAACAATTTTTTCGGCAATGGTTTGGGGCCCATAACTTCATTTGGTGTTTTTAATTCACTTGTATAGTGAGATTTGCTTTGCAAAAGATGTGCAAAGAATGTGTTTTGGGGAAGGTGCTCAAACAAGATATTGGACTCACAAACTAGAGCTTTTTCCAAAATTCGAAAACACCGCAACAAGTACCCAACTATAAAATTGGGATCATTAGGCCACAACTCATTGAAATATTGTGCATATCTCTTCCTCAACTTGCTCATCAAAAACTAAAAAATATCTCCAATGTTTAACTCCTTATTGATTTGTAAATATGTGTCATGGCCTACATCCGACAACACAAAAGTAAGATAGATTGGTCCTAGCTATGCTACCATGTCTCAGCGTTTCAGCAGTGCAACCATGTCTTGGCATCCTAACGATGCAGCCACTTCTGGGCAGTGTAGCAGTGTAACCACATCTTGGCATCTCTCGACGTAGGCCATCAAAGATGATCTAGTATAGGATGGTTCAGGGTTATAAAAGGAGATGGTCTAGGGGACAACCTTCTAGCAAACCAACACCAGTTGATGGATCAATAGAGCTCCTAGTCCTCCAGTATTGCCTTGTTTTGTCTTGTCTTGTCTTGTATTTCCCCGCTTGGTTGTAGCTAGGCTTCCTTGCCTTGCTTCGCCCTAGTCCGGTCCATAACAATATGTAACAAGGGAAAAAATATCATACTAAACAACACATGAGAATATTCAACATCAACAACTAAACCAAAATAACCACACAATATTTGCATGTATTTAAAATTGTATACATTATCACTTATTTCATCACTTCAATTTCAAAAACTCCTCCATGTATCAGGTAACAAATGTTGAAAATCATGCCTACCATTTTTTATTCCTTTCAGTTGATGTGACATTGTGTTAGCACACAAGTCAATTAGGGATTGAACATTTAACTCCACCTACTTGGTCGGAGTTTGGAGTTTATGTGAACCTTTGTTATTGTAAGGTAAAAATTTACAACCTTGCTTGCAATTTGCTTTGTATTACATTTATGTTGATCTTGACAAGCCAAAAATTTTGTGCCATGTTGTTTCACAAATCTTTATTTCTTGAATCGTGATAAACTTTCGTTGTTTCATATCTCCTCTCACATGTAACCTTTTTAGAATATGCATGCCATATGTTCTCCAATCTTCAAAAGATAAACCCCAAAACTCTTCTTTCAACAACAATGTCTTCTCAAGAGGAAAATGTTAACAACAATTTCGTGCACAACATAATGCAGAACTCACATTTCGAATAGACTCTTATGATAGGAGCTATTCTATTGACACTAAATGTTTAGAATGTCCTACATTTTGCTTCCTCTTCTGAAAAGTATATTGCTTTTTCCTCACATGAATTTCTCCCTCCTCATCAATAATTGGTATGTGGTTTTCATTGTAAAATATGAAAAGTTGTCTAAAGGAGTACCCCTCCAAAATATTTGAGCAAATGACCACTTCCAAATTATCATTACTATTGAAACATCACTCGGGCAATACAAAATACTCACACCCACATGATCCTCACCAAGCTTATTATCAATAACGACTTCCTTGGGGTCACAAGCAATTACAAGCCCACTTACAATGAACACCTTAGCATCATTGGAAAGGTCACATTCCACACCTCACCAAGAACACCTACCTTTTCATGGGATGCGAGAGTTCCTTATGTTGTTTCCTTCTTCATTTTGTTCCTCCTATTGTTCACCATTTCCTTCTTCATTCCTTCCTTCACTCATAGAATCATAAATTATTTTTCAAATTATCTTCACTATTAGCATCATCAAAGTTATAACATTTATATCCATCACACTCCTCACTAGTAATCCCATCCATCATAATGTTAATTTCATCATTATCGTTAATTTCCTTAAAACATAATGATGTAGGTAAAACCTAACTTACAAAACATTTTTCTCTTCCACAAATTGTTAAAACCCTCCTATTGAATCATGAATGTCTTCTTGTGCTAGAAATACATGTGCTTCTTCCAGCAATTAAACATCCTTTGTAGGCCAAAAGTAATCGTTTCCCACTAATGATTTGCAATATCCTGTAGTTAAAGTGGGACAAAAGAATCTTCACTATGCAATGGGCTCAACCACAAATATGATGGTTACAATTATATAGTTTTCCATTCCACTAGCACCATATATTCAAACTAGTGATGGATCCTTACACTAGCCTATTCCAATTTGAACCCTACCATCCTCGTTTGAATCCTAAACAAAAACATTCATCTCTACAATCATGTATTTATGGTTCTTAAGGATAATTTACCTATTAGTCAGTAACATCCACAAGGTTAATGAATGATCATTAATACCATTATACATTAGATACAAAATAGAATAGAAAATGATGAACCCTTAAATGTTCAACCCGTTGTAGTAAAGAAATATTGTTTTCTGATTAAATTAATCTAATGTCAACCAATTATGATAAAAATTCCAAAATATTTTGATTAAATAACATTGGATTTTACCCAAGTTACTTAGGCCTTGGAATAAATTTTTTGAATGGTTAGCTGTTGTTAGCATGTGGTGCATCGTTTAAGCTTTAAGCATTTATTTAAGCATTTTTTTGGAACATACCAAAAAGCATTTTCAATGATTCAAGAAGCATCCAAAAAACCTAGTGGCCATTAAATGTTTTTAATGAGTTTTGGAACATACATTTGTTTTTAGCGATTCCCACCGCCTAGCCATTCCAATAGCTTGTCCATTTGGGAAACACTTAGTAGTCCCAAAACATTTCATTTGATTCTTACAGAGTGGCCATATAGGAAAGGCTTAGCATCTGTTAAGTGTTCTTTTGCGTTGCACTACGCCCAAACATGCCAAATCAAATGGCACAACTTACATGCCAAATGTGAAAATGCTTTCTTTCGTTCCTACTTCATTACTAGTAATACTTGTTTCCTTATTTAACTCACTAAAGTAACAAAATTTATTACAAGCCACCGGGCATCCTGTTTCAATTTGGTTGCGTGATTTAGTAGAAAATTATAGCTATAGTTTTAGCATGACTATATTGATATGGTTTGGTTATAACAAAGTATTGGCAATAGTTATATTTGTAATGAAAGATTTTTTTTCAAATTTGTAATTTCAGTTTCATCAATCTTTTGATGGAACAAAAAACATGGAAATATAATAAGATCATTTCTATTTGTTTCTTTTAGTTCTCAGTGGTTGCTAACAAAATTGATGTTTAAGTTGTAATGCATAAATAAAAGGATTCATGAAATCAAGCTGAGGAAACATCAAAATCTTGTAGAATAATTGTGTTATAATGTGTTGTCATGAAAGTTCTAGGTGAAGAAAGAGATGAAATGATGAGAGTCATGAATCCTTGGAATCATTTTGATGTGAATAGTTGTGTAATATTCACCTTTTTTTAATGCTAGCTTCATCCTATTGGTAGAGATAGGATCCAAAACAAGAAATTTTATTCCAATGAGAAACATTATCTGAAGAATGCAAACTCAAGGTTAAAATTTTTGCCTCCTAACTCAAGGAAAAAGAACATAAATGGACTCTATGTTTAAACAAGTTTTATAAAAAACATTAGACGTATGAAATGGACACCTCAAGATGAAAATAAATGAACCGTTGTGGGTTTAAAAAATTGAAAAATAGTTATGATGAAAATGATTGTTCAATTCTAAACTCCTTTGCAAATGCACTAAAATGGACCACATTGTCACAAAATGCTCCATAGTATTGAATGGTCCACACTATCGAAAGAAACTTTTAACGTTAATGAATGTGGCAATAGGGATATGAAATTATATGTCCAAAAATAAATATTGATGTGAAAACTCGACAAATGGAAGACTTTATTTACAAATATTTTTTAAAAACCAAACCAATCGACTAGACTCAAGGCTTCTATTTTGCACCCACCACAAGTAATTTGAAAGGTAAAAAAAAGTCCGAAAAATTATGCTTTTAAAAACTACTACAACAACTAGATGGGCGGGGGGGGCTAAAATTCACCATCTTCTATATTAGTAGACTAGAACTTTTAACCTTCTTGATTTGGGAGTCTTCAAAATTAAAATCTACATCAACATGAAAAAGTTCGAATTGGACCGTGATTTAGCATAATGGTCGAATATTCATAATGTTCAAAAGAATCCCAAGAAAATAAGGATATTTAATTTTTATCGCAATATCATTAGAGGTGTTGCCAACTAGTTCACCCAAGGCCTAAATGAGGCTAGGAAAACATTTTTATACTAACTTATTAGTAAGTTGTGAATTAAGAAAAACAATTATTTTCATTTGTCGAACCCCAACCTTTGTTCGTCCTTTCTTGTACAATGTTTTTGGAGTTTTTGAATATTCAACACATATGGGCCAAGGTGAACAAACACCTACACTATTACCTTCACCCTTATATGGGGGCCTCTTAGAGCCTACGTTTGATTCGGGAAATGGTGAATTTGAATTCAAAAACCTTGATTTAGTTTAAGGATGTGATATTTATAATGGTTGGGAGTAAGCCATGTGTTTTGGTGATTTTTACCATTGTTGTGAGGCTACCCAATTTGCAAGGTAAAAAACAAAAACTAGGGGTCCAAGTTCTTGTGATCCAAACTTGAATTGAAACCATTTTATTGTAATAAAAATTAGACTATGGAGTTAGTCTTTTTTAGATCTAAAACCAAAACAAGAATTGTAAAAAAAGTATTCTTAAAAACAAGGTCAAGATCTTTAGGTAAGGAAGTTGATGTTTTTCAAAAGTTAATAAATAGGTCAAACCTTATAGTTAAGTATTAATTTTAACTAATTGTTAAAATCTTTAATTACTTCGTACTTACATAGAACCCTATTTTAATTTCTTGTAAAATTTTGTGCCCATACAATTTTTAGCATTACGGAATGTGTAATGAATGCATATTTTAAATAAACGTGAAAATTCTTGGATTTAAAAAGGTGCAAAAACTAAAATTCAAAGGTTGAAAAATTCAAAGAATCGAATTCAAACCCTCACCGAGAGAACCTTCAATTAAATTTAACAATGTCATATTAGAATTAAAATCTTTTTAAAAAGAAAACCACAAAACAATAATTTTCACTAATGTTGTGTGGTTATTTGAATTTATTTTTAAAAAATGGTTTTAAATTTTATTTAAAGAACCATTAATTTTGATTTTCTCACAATTAAATAACCACAATTTTTTGTTATTTTAAAACAAAAAACCACATTTCACAATTTTCTTTAAAAAAAATTTTAAATTTTTTTGTGCAAGAACTGATAAAGTATTAAGGTCATAAATATGGTTTTTGGAAAATATGAAGAAAATTGAAAACCACAATCATATGCCAAAATTGGTTTTTTATCAAGCTATATTCCAAAACCAAATTTTATTTGATTTGATAACCAGATCTTGAATTCAATTGGTTATCAAATTAGTTCTTGATTGAAGTTGGAAACTTTGGACACTTTGATGTGAATGTTGTTGTGTGTAGATTGTTGCGAGGTGTGATTAAAAAATATTGTCACAAATTCTATTTTTCGAAATTGTTCAACTTTCAACTTTCAACTTGCACCAAACCAATATTAAAAGAGGTTTTCATAAATTATATTCAAATTAAGGTAGTTCAATTGTCAAATAATGCAATTGTAAAAGGAAACTACATGTTTTTATTAATATGAAATGATAAAAGAGTGTATTTGTGAGAAAATAGAACTTGTAAAAATATATTGTAAAGTGCAAATATGTTTTTTAAATGATTCAAATAATTGGAAAAGTTGATGAAATATTTAATTATCTATTGAATATGAGTTGATTGTATCATTTCAATTACAATTGAAAAGTTTGACTTATGTGATTTCACAAAAAAATATGGACAAGTTTTTCATTCAAACAAATATAAGTGTGTTGAAAAAAAAACATTTTGTGGAAAAATTACTCTTGTTTGAAAGATAACAAGAATTATGTTGAAAACCTCTATATCAAAATCCAATTTTTACTAATGGTACCCGTGACCTTCGGACACCCGTGGCTACGCCACTCTAGCCACCCCGAACGCTCTGTTTGGTCGCCATAATCGGAAATTTTCCCAAAATAACACTCGTGGGTCCCACCTTAAGGCATTTATATCCTCACAGATAAAAACAATATTGTGACTTAGCGCAGTGGTCCCGACTGACGTTGTGCGGGTATCAGAACCAGCCATGTGTACCCTCAGGTTATCAGTTCGGGTATTTACTCCCTTACCCAATGGGGGTGAAAAAACCCAAAACCTCGGTTTTGACATTTTGAACCTTGGTTCCCGAAAGTTTTGGAAATTTCCGAAAACACGCTCTTCTATATAACCGCCGGTTCTTTCGGTAGTGGGGGGGGAGGGGAAGGTTTTTATATCCGCCTCTGGTGCGGTGGGAGAGGGATGCAATCCGACTGTCATTCCTTCCCTTCGGACGACTGCGATGTTTTGTGGAGATCAGGTCCTGGTTTGTACACCTGGCCGGTGCGAAAACCGTGGTGGTCCAACCCCATCACAGACTGACACCGGTCGCCCGCTGCTTCACCAGCCTCTCCCTCCCCCACCCCCCAAAACCCCCGTCATTGACTGACTAACAGACGTAGTGAATTAATATATATGATGTGTTTCAAATGTTAGATGAATTTTTTTTTAAATGCCCCTTAATAATACAAAATGTACCCCAAAAAAGTACAATTTTGTGCTCAAAATGGCCCCCCCATAGTGTCCTTTCACCAAGTGCCACATGAATTATTTTTTAAAATGTTAGTTCAAATTAATTGCAGAAAATTCAAACTTTTTCTTTTTTTTGTTAATTTCATATGCTTTGATCTTCACATTTTTGTGTGAAAGGTTAGAATTGTCCTATGAAATACATTTGTTAAAATTGCCCATCACATTGAAATGCAAAATGAAATTTAATTCGTCACAAAACAAAAGCAAAAAAAAAGAAGCTCATCAAAGTACACCACAAATTATATAGAATCAAATAACTACCCAACATTGATAGATTTCCTTGGCATCATTCAAAATTGTTTTTTTAAGGTGATTTTCATGGTCAAGGGTTGGAATATTTTACTCTTTACATTGAAAGGTTGTGAATTTTATAACTTTCCATTTGTTTTCCAATTGTTTGGCAAATGTGTATATAACAAGAAGACCATTTTTTGAACAGCCTACATATTAAAAATGAAAGTCCAATATATTGAAAGTTTAAAACCTACATAAGTACATTAAGTAGAGAAGAAAATCAATTTGAGTCTATCTCAAAAGGCATGATTTTATAATTCTTTGTGCCATTCCATTCCAATTATCAAAGATGTTAAATCAATCTATGCCCTCCACCTCTTTCTACACAATGATATTTGTAATAGGGTGCAAACTAGATTCAAGGAACCATTTTAGGATGCGACTATTTTTTTAATTAATGTAATGGTTACTTACATTGGCCTTGAAATTTCAAGATGAATTTTTTCAACAATATTTTTCATATATTATGGGAACATGTGACAATTTTTGAAATGGATCTAATGAATATGGAATACCCAAAAGCACTTTTGAAATAATTTAATCAATATTTTTTGTTGTTTAATTTTTGTTTAAAGATCAAAAGAATTGAAAATGATATTTTTATAGAAACTTTTTTATGTATGTTTTTAATTGCAACATATTTTTGGTTCATAATATTTTTTTAATTAAAAAATTGATTTATAAATCATGATTTTAAGCCTATTTGACAAAATATCCTATGAATATTTTACAAATATGGATTTAGTCCTATGGTTTTAAGGCTCCTCGTATTTTGTTTGGACCCAACAATGCATCAAAAATCTTAAACATTAATCTAATTTCGCAATCACTTTTCAACCAATTCTACTTGAAAATCCCCTCCTCATCTTGAAGTTGCAATTTCAAAAGCAAAATAAAACAACCACGAAGTTCGATTCAAAAAAGTTGACTTGAACTTTGACATAAAATCAATCGCAAATTTCTAGAGATCTTAACCTTCACCAGGAACAACATGATATACTATGACATGTCTTGTATATAAATGTTCCGAAATATGCTTCTATCATATTATCAAATGGAGTATGATTTTTCTCCAACATATATTACACCTACTATAAGTGAATGCACAAGCCTTTAATTCAACCCTTCATTTTTAGTTCACTTTCATTTGCAAGGCCTAATTTTTGTTTTAGCCAGCCCTTCTTCATGTTGCAAGTTCCACTTTTGAATTGGCCTTTTCTTTGGAAGGGCTTTAATAACTTTTGGTCTAATTCACATAGGACCATTGTGCAAGGTGAAAGGCATTGCAACCTTTTAGAAAACACACCATCCATCCATCCTTCCTCTTTGTTCTTCCTTTCTCCCTTTGCCGAGTGCTTTGTGTTAACATAAAGCTTGCCAAGGTTTCATGAGCAATAGAAATAATGGTTGACAATGTAAACATGCAGGATTTTATTTTTTTGGGTGAGAAAATTAGTCCGAGCTTTAACATATGCAGAAATTTGGTTTCTTTTTTTATATATATTTTTAAAAATTTTAAATTTTAAAGTTTGAACCAGAAAAATAAATCAATGAAGGAAAATGCAAATATCTAGTGGGTAGATGAGGACAAAATTGGGTAGTGGGGTATTTATTATTATTTATTTATTTATTTAAATGATATATGCCAGAGAGTAGGGAAGGCAAAATTGAGTACTAATATGTGTGTGTATATATATATATATATGAGGATGGCATGCATTTATGGAGGTGTATAAATGCACAAGAATACCACTCCATCCCTTCATGGCCTCTTCCACTTGAGCCTTGACAGCAAACTTGTGTTAAATATAGGAATGTGTCCTGGTCATAACCCACTGGAAGCCCTCGTGGGTTTTGCAGGATTTGATTGATATGCTTTCAAGTTACACCCCGCCAAAAGCACAAAGACATACACAAAATAGTAACAAAATGACACCAAAATATTATTGACATGCATAATAATAACCCCCCTCCCTCCACCAAAAAAAGCAAACACCAATCAAGCCCAATGTGCTCTCATAAAAGACATAGTAACAAAAACAAAGGACATTGATACACACATAAGACAAAACAACATCAGACAACCAGAGTGATAAATATCCTTAGTCTGTCTGGTGGTGGTTGTCCTTTCCATCCATCCATCCAAGTTCCTCATCCTGGAAGAAGAAGATGATGGAAGAGGAGGAGGAGGAGGAATGGCGGCAGCAGCAGTTTATCCAAATGTTTATGTGATCCAATATGTGTTCAGCAGAGCTTGCTGAAGGAAGACGAGTGGAAATGTTTATATGAAGGAAGGTAGTTTGTTTTGTTTTGTTTTGTAGTTATGA
>Ga0209208_10002369_pt1 | contig 26995 bp, 35 predicted proteins | sample S1TSphfallax_3_FD_187694 | JGI IMG/M metagenome (GOLD analysis project Ga0209208, IMG submission 187694) | Host-associated microbial communities from peat moss isolated from Minnesota, USA - S1T2_Fd - Sphagnum fallax MG (SPAdes) (version 2) | ecosystem: Host-associated > Plants > Peat moss >...
CAAGCACATAAAAGTCAAAACTTATAGTACTAGATAAAGGGCTGGGTACAGCTGATCCTAGCACCCATTGCACCCCATGAGCTCTTGGGCGAGCCTATTAAGGTGAGTTTGTGTGCACAAGGAAGAGGGGTGCCAGAATTGGCAGTACCCAGGCTGGTATCAAACCTGAAAAGGCAGGGGAACTGCTTGGAGAACAAATGGAACATTGCAGAATCCACCCACTGCAATATTGGCTGGGCATGGGGCGGATTGATTGAGACTTGCATAAGCTAATTCTGCTATCACACAAGTCCTCATTTGAACTTGTTCGAGAATATGCTCCAGCATTAGAACCAGTTCCCAAACTCCATGCTCAGTATTATCTCATTTTCAATTCTGGGTTCAAACTTGCCATGAGCCAATTGTGGCAGTTCAGAATTCTTCTCTTGAGATGCACATCTTAGATTGCACAATGTGTAGACTACTGTGGACAACTTCCTATCTGGTAACTCGGCACCTGGTTCACAAGTTCAAGCCACTCAGAACAAACTCAAGAGAAAACATCCTCAAAACTTACACTTTATTACATGATAGTGCATGAGTGAGTGCCTCCTGTCCTTGAATAAATGCAAAATATGGTACACATCCGTGAGAAATGCTATGAAAAAAAATCAGTCAAAAACACAGATGCGATCCACAACTATCCGGGGTGGGCAACAGACTGGAAGATCATCATGTGCTAACAATTTTTCTACATTTCTGTGTTTCACTCTATTTTTCCAGTGAAAGTCCCAAATTTTCAATGCCCAATGAATTTGTCAAGGTGTGAAGAACCCAAAGAGATACCTCAGAAGGAAGTCCTACTAATATAAGGGAAGAAAAATTTTCACCCAAAGGATCAGCTTTCTGGTTCTTGGAAACTTTCTAGTTCTGATTGCTCATCCTTTCCTCTCCTAGGTGAGGTGGCCATGTACACCTCAGCCTCAGCTTCCCGTCTCCGCAGGTTGGCCCTGCGTTGTCTGTCAAGTTCCCTAGAAGCTTCAGCTGATTGCTTCCGTCTTCTATTTCGACGTCTCTCAACTTGTCTCTCTTGTTCCTCCCATTTACCACTCAATGTCTCAACTGCTGTGGCTGTACTCAAGTCTAGTTCATCATCTGTCTCAAGGTCATGGGCCACTTCACCTTCAATGAGATCCATCTCCCACTCTTGTGAACCCACCATGGACAAACCATCAGAGGTAGTGAGCTCCTGCTTGTCAACACACTGCAGAGACTCTGGAAGGTAGTAATAACCTTTGACCCCGACTGCTGACTCCTCTGGAAGTGGTTTGCAGAGATCATCATCCATGTCCTCTTTCTGAGGATGTTGGTCTGGGTTTGGGTCAACCCAATGGTGATCGTCAGCAGCATCCCTGAATAATCAACAATCAAAGTTCATTTACTAGATGACATATGAAGCTGACCCTGCAGGCAATGCCTGACTGCACTTGACATGTGTGGAAAAAGGCTCCCAAAATTATTGTACAATTGCTTTGCAATGATGCCTGCATTGAGAGAACGAAAGCTGGTGCAGCCACCACTCAATTTCCATTCAAATATTTGGAAGATTACCTACAGATACAGGACGAGATGCTTGTATGTAGCACAGGAAAGACCTTTTTTTGGAGTGTTTTCGGGTTCATTTCTTATAGGCCCATGAGCAACTAGAAGCCAAGTGCACCATTATCTTACCTGTCTCCCTTTCCATTCACAGTATCATCCCCACTGCGCCATAAAGTCCGTGTGAGCCCCCGCTCGTTTGCTGGGCTCTCCAATCTCTCAAACCGGACTGATCCCACCTTCCGAGCATTGCCAGCAAGTATCTGAAGTAGGAGGCACCAACAGAGCTCCCAAGTAAAGAGTACCATTACTGTCCTAACCACACTTGTTGATAAATGTCTCCTATAACCAAAAAACCTGACTGCTGTGTAGAAAGGAGTGGATTTCTGTAAATCCTAAAAGAGGCCACCTTTGGAGCTAAGTGTGAGATTGATCGGTCCACAAAAAAATGCAGTATTTTACCTCAAGACGAAACTTTTGGAACTTGTCCCTGCGCTCTTCTTGCTGGTCAGTCTCCCCATCTCGACGTTCAGACCCTTCCTCAACATCTGCCCTGCGCAAAACTACTTTGGTGCTCTCTCCAGTTCGAGGAATGAAGCCAAATGCTTCACATACAAACCCTGACACTGTCTCATAATGGTAGGGACCCTGGCAAACCCCACATCAATAGTGCAATGTTGGTGGAGACACAGGCTAATTTTTGCCGATACCATGGCGGTTCATCTGTTAGGTCAAACTCTCTCTACACATTTGTTCAAATAAACATACCTCTGGTATCTTGACTTCAAGAGCATCAGTTAGGTCCTCTATGGATGTATTTGCATCAACATCATAAACTCCATTAGCTCTTTGCACAACATATCCAGTCTTCTTGCGAATCTCTTCCTGCATCCACATGCATCAGTCACTTCATGGTCAACCTTCCATGCAGATAGTCAATAAGCAGGAGCATTTCTCTCCATTCAAATGAATCAGCTGGCAGGGAAACAAGTTGCAAAAGCTTGGAACATCAGACTCATAAACAAGCAGGTGGGGGAAGCTCACACCTTAGAATCATTCTCATCAAAAATCTCACCAACTATTTCTTCCACAACATCCTCCAATGTGACAACCTGATCATGAAGGTTTTGTAGCACATAGCTCCAATATTTCAGCCATTACACAATAAAGAAAAACATTGAAAGGCATCCCAACACAACTTCAAAATGGAAAAAACCACATCATGACATCATGCACAAGAAGAGCACAAAATGGAGCACTGTCAGAATAGAAATGAACTTGGAACTGAACACATACCCCAACTGTGCCACCATACTCATTGAGCACTATTGCCATGTGCACCTTCCGAATCCGGAACTCCCTCAACAAATTCCAGACCGACATGGAATCTGCAGAATCAAACAAAGTTGGGATGTGGCAAGTCTTAACTCAAACAGTATGCTTTTGTAGTTTTAAACAGCTAATATCAGTAGCTTCCACAGCAATTTCCGGGGGTTGTGTTTGTTCCTTACATACATGACGTTACATTACACTATATCTCCAAAAATGTGTTGGGTGTTGTGGTTCACCATCAGAAAATCTCCTAGAAAGCCACAAACACTCACCTGGAACAAAGTAAGCAGGCCTATGTGCAATGCGTCCTACTGTCAATCTCTGCAAAAGTTCAACCTGCACATCCATAAAACAAAGCTGCTAAGAGACCTAAAAATCATGGGATTGGAAATTGGGGGTCACTTACAGGGAACAACTCTTGGCAAAGCTAAAACAAAAAATGCGCAAAGCATTGCCAATTGAAGAGGTTAAACAGCACGGACCTGTTCCACATAATCAAGCATGTCCATGGCATATGCTATGCCAACAATGTTGTCAATCCGGTGTTCAAACACAGGCACTCTGCCAAAGTAAAGCCATTGCAATTGTAAGTAGAAGATACAAGAGATGATGGGACACAAGCATAGGTTCTGATCTTCATCCACATGAACAGAGGACTCCCAATGCTCGGTTTCTTAAGACATATCTGCAAAATTGCTGAGAAAGCTCCACAATAACACTTTGAAGGTAACCTTTATGTCAATTCATGAGAAATGAAACAAACACATTTCTCAAGACACCACACTCGACTTGTTGTCCCGAAGGCCAGTCTGAAGTCCAAACACACCTTATGCTGGAAAATATGGTGAACAAGATGGAGATAACAACTTTTCCAACTTGATTCAGAGAACTGCTTTGTTTGGAAACCTAAAATTGCATGGTCATGTATTTTCTGTTCTCACCAACTATTTTACAAGTCATAACCACAGACATAACCTTTCCAAATAAGAGATCCATCAATACCTGGAGTACTGATGCTTGACCCAAAGATTGCGGAACTCCATTAGTGTGGCTGTAGCATCAATGGCCACTACATCTACCAAAGGAGTCATGACTTCTCGCACATATGTATCCTTGATCTCCAACACATTTTCTATCATGTCCTGTGCAATAGTCATAACAATAATGACCTTAACCTACGTCTAACCCAACATAACTTTCCTCTGTTACATTCTCCAACTCCATGTAAATCATGGAGCAGAGTGACTCAAGATTCAAGCGGTAACACAGAACTTTGCACTCTTCATCTTGAAATTGTCAAGACAACAGATGCATGCCAATTTCATTGACCCTCATCATCACAATGGCACTATTGCAGAGGAAGATTTGGAAACAGACCTTTCCTGAAAATGAGGAAAGCACCCTATTTGCATGGCTAAAACTAACTCACTGAGAAAAAGAGCACTGAGATGATGATACCTGCTCTTCCTCTTCAATGGCTCCACTAAGTTCTGCTCCTCGAAGCATCAGCTTGAGCTCCTCTTCACTCACAAATGGCTCCCTGTCCACTCCACAATTATTGATTCAAAACTAGAAGTCAATTATGCCCATACAAAATTGTGAGAAAATTAGCAAGGTGAAGGGTATGTGCACACAGAGCTCATAACTGCAAATGGCATCAAAATGAAATCAAGAGGAGACATCAGTCTTGTTGGCATCATAATAGCTATGGAGATTCTTCCACACTCATAGCTTGGACTTTCCAAAGACAACCAACCTATGTAAGTATGGCAACAGCTTTTAAATTGGACAGGAACCACTGAAGTACATTCAAGCAAAAAAAAAGTTAGACCATACCCACTGCTTTTCAAGCCCAGCAGTTTCAGCAAACTTGTAGACAGTGCTGTCACAACACGCCCAACTGGATACAGAACTATCGACAACCATGCGACTGGTCGCACCTGCCACATTCCTTTTCTCATCTTAATGCATGTGTCATGAGTTTCTCCAATAATGGCTAATAGGACCATTTCTCTTTGACATGAAAACATCCAACACCAATCCAATGACTACCACAATTGGCATTTAAGATATCATCTAGAAAGCCCTCACCTAGTGATTCCACAAGTACCTAACAGTCACTATCTGTGAACATAAAATCTAAGACTTGAGGAACATACCACAAGACGTGCCACTTCTGTTGCATTGTGCACAGCAATACTCTTAGGGCAAATTTCTGTCAACATCAGTAGCACAACCTGCCCAGGCAGATGCAGCACATTCTTACTGTCAACTGTGCAAATAGAAAACTTGACACAAAATCCTTACCAGCCAACTGTACAGTAAAAAAAAAGACAATCTGTGGTGTCATCATAACATGCATACAGCTACATGAACAACTTCTGTCACTCTGCACATGATAAGTGTGTCACCCACCGTCATGACGCCAGTTGCAGCAGTAACCCCAGCTTCCCCAAATAGAGCAGTTGCAGCATCAGTGACCAATGCTGTTGCTGCTATGTTCACAACCCTGCCAGAAAGGGGAGATTCAGGATCAGACCATGCCAAATCAACTGCGCAATTGTGAAAGTTTTCAGCTTTTGGAGGGTTCACAGGCCATCAAACCTCCCAGTCACCAGAGGGGACAAGACCGTGCAAAGGCATCTGCCAAGCAACAAACAACTGTGAATGGGTTGGTGTTTAGAAGAAGATCCATACGTAGTGCCAATGAGAATGGTGGTGAGAAAACGAGTAACATCTTGGCGAAGTAAGTGAAACACACCACCTTCTCCTTCTTTCTCTGCCAATTCTCGCACCTGGAAAGCATTTTAGTTAGTGCTTCTCAACTCTTGGGAAGTAGAAATGAGTACAGAAACCAGAAATTCAGAAGTCTTCAGTCAACTCTGCTGGGTACAACATAAGCAGACAATGATCATGGTGATCTTAGGATGCTGTTACCTTCCAAGGCCACAGAGTGGTGATGGATGTCTCAGCCATGGAGAAAAAGGCAGAACATCCCAGCAGGGCAGAAAGTAGCAAGCCTTGATCTCTTAAGACCTCAAAAACCTGCAGTGTCTTTGGCCATACAGCTGCTGCACTGAACTGCACCTTTCCTTTGACTGCCCCTAATTGGGGCGGCACCACTATCCCATAGGTACTCTCAGCTGCAAGCACTGGTTGAGCACCTGCCATAACCATTTCCACATGGAGTGGTTAAATTACCTGACCTTTTGTGTCCAATCTAGAAACATGGAGAATGAAAATGCTTGCCTCCATAATTTCCCCATCTTCCCATACCATCAGTTTTGTCTAGTTTTTTTTGCATTAAAACCTACCTCCTGCCCACCATGCCAGGCACACTGCAGTGACCAACATCACCAATGTGCTTCCTGTGACTCTTCCTGCCCGTTTCCAAAGCTTGCTATTATTCCAAAACCCCACTTCCTTCTTTGTACCTGCTGACTTTGGCTTCACATCTTTTGACACCTCATGGCCTGCAAAACCCTGTTATCTGCTGACATGAGACTCAAATCAGGAACACCCCCACTGAGTGCCTGAATTGTCTCTCAGTAGAAAATCAATTGCTTGCAGTCTGGTATATACCTGATTGCTGAAATTGGTGCTGTTGGATTGGATACCTCCTCGCTGGTTGAAGAGAAATTGATATAGTGCTGACAACAACAATTCATCACACAGGTCAGCCAAACACAAATAACTGAATCATCTATGAATCTCACAGACCCAAACAGAAAAAAACAAAAAACACAACAGGCCAGCCATTTCCACAGGTATTGAGGATGGCTTTTAGAGCTTCAACTGAAGAAAAATTTCACAACAGAACAGGATGGGGAAATGCATACAAAGACGTACCAAACGTCAGTTCCACAAGAACTCCTGTGCAGAGGACCAACTTTATGACTTCCACATTGGTTCTGGCTAAAGAGGTTGATGCAATTGCATTTGTTGTACTCGCAAGGTGCTTTGCATGCATATTACCTCTGCTGCTCATTATTTGACCAGCATCGAATAGGGTGATTCCAGAATGTAATCTCCATCCTGCCCTTTCATCCAATCTCATACTTATAGTATGCTTGTGCTTTAGCTGTCTTGGTTGAAAACCAGAAGCTGCTAAAAACCCTAATTTTCCCTTGCCCTTCAGCCGTTGCACTTCATACACCTGCAACTGCAAACCTGAGACTCCACATCTGTGTAGTTCCTGTCTTGCCTGTAGAAGCACAGACATCCAAGACGAGGAAAAACAGTGGGGACTCTCTCTCCCTCAAACATACTTAACTACTACTATGGAACTCACCAGAACCAGGTTGTTCAGAGCTTCAATCCTGGACTTCTCAAATTCCTAAGATACCTAACTTGCAATTGTTTGAAGCTGGGAGTAGTTTAGAGGACCGATTGCTGTTGAACCCCCAATTCAAAGCAAATTGAGCACTTGCAAAACCCAACCGAGGAATTCTCAACCTCCTCGAGGTGACCCAAAATCCTGACGAAACCCAGCCCCAAAAGAAAGAAAACATGACGGGCCAACTTTCTCATTCCAGAGGAAGGAGGAGGAGGAGAAGAAAAAGATGATAACCTGAAATGTAAGCAGATTCAGCATACGCGCTCCTCCTCCTCCTCCTCCTCCCAGAGATGCACCACCGCTATAATAGACTGAACGCCCCGGCCGGCATGTCACAGAAAGCGAGAGCAAGGCGGCCATGGCGGCCAGCAACCTCACTCGTATTCCACCCAAGTCAACATGCAAACGGTGGTGGATTTCCAAAGCAGCGCCGAATCAGCACAAACAAACAAACGCACATCCCTTTCTTCAAGCATCAAAAGCATCATGAAAACTCTCCAAAAACCCAGGAGAGAAATAGACCCATTCCGATGTTGTTGCTCTTCTTGTTCTCCTCTCGCTCTCTCTCTGTTACGGGATTTCTGAAATCTCCTTGCTTGCAGATTCAACCAAGGATAGAAGGGCTGCCATGGCGTCTGACTCTATCTTTCTCTCAGGTGCCTGTCTGCCTCCCTCCCTCTCTCTCTGCTGAGTCCTCTCGTATGCGATGACCAGTAATGGTAAGAGATTACGCATTATAAGTCAAACAAGATTAGTGAGAGAGAAAAATTAGCCCATAACAACATAATTAGGGCAATACAAAAGAACATAATTAGTGCATGCAAAAAATATAATTAGGCTATATAGAACAATTACGCAAGCCACAAGTGTAAACAGAAAACCACTTAATTTAGGTACCTAGCTAAGCTCTCTCTAACACATTGCAGGGATTGTGGACCCTGGAATGCAAACAAGGAGATGATGAAAGCTCCTTTTTTTGGAAGAGCTTTTAAAAAAGAAAAAAGAATTCCTCTCCCAAGAAGAAGCAGAGGGGAAAAAAGGAACTAGTTTTTTTGAGGTTTGTCAAAGTAGCCCAACCAGCTGCTCCTGCTATTTCCATTAGTAATTTGGGTATATTCTTTGGTTCTAGATGGGCATCATTTTGCAGAGCCACATACATACTAGTCTACCTCTCATCAGGCCCTGAATTGTGATGTGGCTTGTTGCCTCCTGCTCAGACCCTGAGTACTAGATTGTATGTACTGGGTAAAGCCTGAGGCTGTGGGCTTTTACTGAGAGTAAATACTACAGACTTGTGCCTGTGCTGGTTTTCTTTTTAAAATAATTTCCTGTGATAGTATTGCAGGAAAAACAAAAGCAGGTGTTTCAAAAAACTAAACCCTCACATATGCAAGCATCACATTTATCCAAATGCTTGGCCTTCATGGAGGAAACTTTTGGTATGCCCTCCAAATACACTATGAGAATTGGCACAGGTCTGAGTGGGTACCTAGTTCAGATATGGCGGGTACCTAGTTGGTATGTGGGCACAGTCCAAGTTAGAATACACCCAATGCCCCCATTCAAACTACAGTATCTCTGAGGTCCTGACTACCAGGTTGTATGTATGTGGGTACCTCGTTGGGATTCAGTGGGTAGCTAGTTGGAATCTGTTCCCTTTGGGCCACAGTCTGAGTTAGAGGGGTACATATACCTGCATTTCTGTAGGGTCTAAAAGGGCCAGATCAAGAAAGGAGCCCATTTAGTGCCAAATTTCTGGCTCCCAATGTTCTGTGCCGCAGAATGTTCTTCCAATGAGTCCAGTGTCTGGCTTAAGCTTAACTTCTAAACATCAGACAGGGCCAATATGGACTGCATAAAGCCCTCAAGGGAGGATGTTGTGAGAACCAGTGCCACGCTTGGCTCTTCCTCACACAGCCCCATTATTCTGATTCAACCCTAACCCTAGGGCCTTACCTGCCACTTTACTACCCACCTACCATTGACCCCAGAATTCCCAGAAAAAACCTTGGCATCTAAGAACATTGATACAGTGCTTGAAAGGAGTGTGATCCTCCTCTCAAATGGGTGGAATGGATGTTGGAATGACTGTTGTTTTCTCTCTCTGTTTTCGTTGTCGTTGTTTTTGTTTAAATTTCAAGACAGAAAATTTAGGGGTTTGCATTTGTTCTCCTCAATACATACACACGGAAAAGTTCAAATTTGTAGCACTTCAAGCTCTCAAGACTGCAATTTGCTGAACATTTGAAGTGGGCAAGTAAAGCTGCACAGCTACAATAAAACCAGCCTCAAATAGTGCCAGAATTATAATTCCCCAAAAGACCACAAACCCCCCTGAGACCGACTATGTACCTGTCTCACAAACTTCACCAAAGATGGTGTTGCCTTCATTGTTCAATTTCAGATCAGACACTTGATCTGGATGGCACTTTCACCATCTGACTGATCTCAGACCGATGCACCAGAATTTCATGGGCAGACACAATATCATGTGAACTGATCTCAGACCAAAGGGACCTGAATTTCATGGACGGACACAGTATCCAGTGAAAATATCATAAAAATCAAGAAATCTCCATTCTCACAACTAAGAAAAATCAAAGCAAGGTTAACACTTCTTCAACCAGCCACAGAGAATTCCAAAAAAGCAATGAAAAAACAGAGAACAAAGGACCAAGAAACAAAACCAAAATAGAACAAAATAAAACACCAAAGCAGTACAAACAACATGCCAGTCTCACACCTGTTCAGGAACCATGTATGATCTCTATCACAATTTCCCCACTGACTTCATCAGCTCCCTACAGTGGGTGAAGGCCAGTGAAAACACTAACCTGCACACCAAGTTTCTGCTGCAAATCCAGAAACAATGGGAAGACCCAGCCATGCTGCTGGCTAGCAACAAACAACAACACAAGCAGATGACAGAAAACAGGATAGACAAAACACACAGAAAAGGACAGCAGGTAAGAAAAAAGACCAAGTGGGCTTACAAAAAACTCCCTGCTTACAAGACTCTATATAGAATCATTTGGAATATTCCAAATCCTGAAATTCTAAAAAGGAAACTTTCCTTAATAAGCCAGTGAAAAGTGTTAGTAAGATCTCCAGTAGCATGTGTGCTCTGTGCACATCCTGCATGCTCCCAATGTGTCATCCTTCAAGTTCCTCTCATGACTTGAGTGTCTTAAGTTAAATGACAGTAGTGTTGACTTCCTCAAGAGTCAATCTGGCACCAGAAATATGCTCAACCTGGAAACAGAAATATTTCTTTCCTGGATGACAATTCCAAGACCAAACTTTTGTGCAGGATAGAAGAACTCCAACCAAAATCCAACAAGCCACCAAAGAGACCAAGAGCCTCAAGGTGGTCTTAGCCAACTCCCTGAGACCAATGCAGGTATGGGTAGTCCTCAGAGAACATCAAAACAACCATGGTGACTCAAGGACATGATCTTCACCTACAACTCAGACAGCAGAAAACAGTGGATGTACTCAACTTTCTGAAATTCAATCTTGACTTATCTGATGCATTAGTCCTTCTGTAACAGATGTTGATAACCCTAGTGGTACTGAAGATAACATCAGGAGAATTTCTAAGACAGACTGCGACTCTTTCAAAACCCCTCCACCAATGAAACAATGCAACACATGACAGTTGGTACCTAGCACCTGACCTATTTCTTTCTAGTCCCATTACACACTACACATATCTGCAAGTTGCAATCTGTCATGCTTCAATGAGCTAGTGCATTTCCACTTCAAAAACCCCCACATGAATGTTACCAAATATTCAAGAGTCACAGAATTGGCATCAACAAATTGTCCAAAACCCTAGAACCAGCATTTCACTGATAATAACCTCATCCTGTTAAGGTTGAGACATGTAGATCCTTCTGGTGGCACTAAGTTGTAGGTCACATATATGCGCTTGCTGTTCATGAGTATCATGAGTACATCTTTGGTACTGCAAGAAGAACCTTACAGTCGCAAGATCATGTGGTGCTTCTGTCATAGTACCAGCACTCCACAAACTTGTATTGTATACAATATAGCATTGTCTCACAAATGATCTCAAAACCCTAGTCAAAACAATTGCACCATGGGGATATCCTTGTGAAGTTCCCACAGATCTTATTGGGAAGAACACAAAGGGGAAACCTTGCAATGCTCTTGAAATAACTGGGCACAGCAAAGGTCTGCATCAGTTATCTTTGCAGCAATTTTTTAACAGATGTAAATCTGAAACCCCTCATGCTTGGGAATGTGAAGAAGCCTCCAGCATGTGTTGGCACGTCCACATAGATTTGGCAGTTCCTGACATTTCGCTGTTGCCATTCCTACACAGTGCTAGAAAGACTTTTCTTCATTCATGTTGACATATGGATCCTCTACGTCCACTTGCAAATGGACATATTGGAAATTCCACCAGACAGTTCGTGTCCTTGTTGCCCTTGGGAATTCATTCCCCGCAGAAGCAGGAAGAAAATCAATACATGAAAACTTGCCAGACTTGTTCAGCATATCCACATTGCTAATGTCATTACTGTCAGCATTATAACTGTCCTGGAAGGCCTTGGCTTGCTTGGCACTAAATCATTTCTATCACATAAGTCTGCAGCAGCATTTGCTCACACGATGGAAATTTTGAAACCCTAGAAAAGAATTGCAAGCCCGGCAGATATCCTCTGGGGCTATCCTCCTCAATTTTCAGAGTCGGAAGAAGAACTGGGAGGTGAGGCCTTGCGGCACTCGTGCAGCATATCCACGTAGTACTGACACTTGCTGCTGTCATTACTGTTGGCTCTCAAACAATCCTGGAAAGCTTTGAATTGGTTCACGCATGCATCCTGCGATGATGAGGAATCCTGTAACGAAGAGGAGGAGGAGGTTCCATCCGGACTTACCTCCACGTTCTCATGCTGAATGGAGCGCGGCCCCATTACAGCGTCCACCGCCCTATGTGCCACTGCGCTACCCGTCCCAAACGCCACCCCTTGCGCGACCGTGCCAGCCATCCCTGCCATTATCGACCCACCCCCAGTCTGTTGTTGTGGCAAAACGGGCGGCGGTGGAGGAAGCGGCCGCTGAACGGGAGGCGTCGGCCTCCGCGAGCTTCCTCCCGATCTCCCAGAGCTCTTCTGCCGAGGCATCGTGCCCTCAACCCCGCACACCCAGCCACCCGCCCGCTCCCAAAACCCTAATCAAGGTCTGTAAAACCTCCTACAACAGAGAGATGGTGCAAACAATTCCTGGGCCAAGAACTTCGCCCGAATGATCTCACTGCCACGGAATTGCAGTTATCCAGTTTGTGAAAAGTACGTTCGGGGAAGGAATTCCTCGATTCTGCTGAAAATTTTGCTGCAAACCTCGAAAACGTCGCTAATAAAATGGTTAGCGACTTCGATAATTTTCGTGCAGCGGATGATTGTGCGCCGCAGATTGCCAAAAATTCTTGTGGATTGCTTGAGCGCACATTGGAAGGATTCATTCCGCCTTGAAGAAGGAGGAGTTCATCATGCGCTACAGGGGACGGGATCGGCAAGAGACGCTCTGGAGGGAGGTGCTACATGAGGGTAAAGTGGAGAGGGTGCGTTCTGGCCCCAAGTGAACCAGTACCAACCACTTCACCAATGGATGGAGCCCCCCACTCGGCTATTTACAACCCCACTACCAAAAACCAAAGCAGGTAGGTTTGTATCAACAACGGGTCGGGCCTGGACCACAACCGGCCCCGGGTGGCGAATTCTGCCAGGCAAGTGGTACACAGTAGGTTGGCGAGTCTGGCACTTGAGGGTCCGTTCCCTGGTGTTAAATCCCAGGGGAACGGGCCACAGTGAACCAGCACCCACCGGCGCACCATCCACTGGATGCCTGATATGACCCAGTTGCGGATGAACCTCACCTGACTTAATATCTGGTTTCACTTTGGTAACCCATTTTACAAGAAATATGTCTATATATAGGTATACCTATAAGAAAATAGGCAATTACTAGATAATTACTAGGCACGAAGATGGTTTATAATTTATACATAGGTAAGGGCTGTTTTGGCTACCCGCTAACAACCTGACAACCTGCTTGTGGGTTGTTATTGGGTTTGGAGTAAAACAGCAACTGAGGTAACCACCATAGTTAACTCAGGAACGGGAACCCAAGAGAAAACTGTCTCCTGACTACTTACCATCCATCCTTCGTGTTGCGCTGGAGTGACGCTGGTTCATTCTGGCCAGGGGAACTCTCCCAACCGTCAGGTTCCCACAACCTTATCTGCAAGGGAGAGAGAAGGTGGGTCAGGACCACGCACAGTCGTGAAGGGAACACAAACGAGGGACACTTTGGGGCTGCCTCACGAGGAACGAAGAAGCAAAGGGAAGAGAAGCGTCGCGACAGAGCTGCGGAGCTGCGCGACGATACAGAGCTCTCGTCATGGCCTTCTCTCTTTCGCTCTCTCAAGTCATAGGAGCCGGAGTTTCTTCTACTGTAGGTTTTTCCTCAACGCCTATTTCTTCTTGCCGGACTTCGGCAGAAGCTGCTGCTTCCTCACCTGCTGCTTTGTGCTTCTCCAGCTCTTTATGGGGTTCCAAAATTCGGTTCTCAAGAGGAGGAGCCCCAGCTTCGACCTCCGTCTCTAAGGCTGGTAGTTCCAGTTTGTCTCTTTCGCCTCAGGCATTGCTGCTGGACGACGAAGAGGAAGAGACGGAAGAAGAAATAACCGCGGCGTATGAGGCGCTGTATGGGAAAGCTTTCTCAGGTCTGGCGTCTTCCAAGTCTGACTCCAGAGGGATGGATGACGGAGACAAAGGGCGACGGGACCGGGGACCCAAGGAGTTTGAGGAGCGTGTGGTGCAGATCCGGCGAGTCACCAAGGTTGTGAAGGGAGGGAAGCAGCTGTCGTTCAGAGCTGTGGTAGTCCTAGGCGATAAGAAGGGAAGAGTCGGTGTTGGTGTTGCTAAAGCTAAGGAGGTCATTATTGCTGTGCAGAAAGCAGGGACTGATGCACGGAGGCACATTGTCACCGTTCCCATGACTAAATACTTGACCTTCCCTCACAGGTTCGCACAATTCCACCACTTTCCCTACCTCTTTTATGCACGTAGTTGAGCTTTTGTTTCTGGTGTGTTTTGAAGTTTACATTCACAGTTCAGGATTGAGGGATTAGGGTTTCTTTCAATGGAATGCTGCATCGTCTCACTTATCGTGACCTTACAAATGGTAATGTGAATGACCAGAGCGGATGGTCAGTATGGGGCAGCAAAAGTTATGCTTCGGCCGGCAGCTACAGGAACTGGAGTGATTGCTGGAGGATCAGTGAGGGTGGTCCTGGAGCTTGCAGGGGTGGAGAATGCACTGGGGAAAGAGATAGGCAGCAAAAACCCACTAAACAATGCACGGGCTGTTGTAGAAGCTGTGACACAGATGAAGCAATTTCGTGATGTGGCAGCAGATCGCGGCATTCCCATGGAGGAATTGTGGAAGTAAACAACAGATTACCTTTCAGTCATGTAATTACAACAGGTTCTCCCAATGTACCTTTGCTGAACCATAAGCATGAAAGGGTCATCCCTGGATCAAAATTCCAATTTTGTGAGCCCTTCTCAAGCCATTATGCTCAATGCCAAATTGAGAAAGTGGTAGGGTTGTACTCCTGCGTGTTACTTGATTGCTCATGCTTTGTGACCCATGTCTCTTCCACAGATTCCTTATATCATGCATCTTTGTGTAGTACACTGCCTGCTACAGATGACTAGTTTCTTGGATTGCACATAGTAGCTATCTGTTCATGTTGATAGTTCTTGTCTCTTCCAAGCAATGCAAATTTCTTCAGAGATTGAACCCTTCTCAGCACTAATGAACACAGAAGCAAGTTGCCATGCTCTTCCAGAAGTGCCAGGGATCTGTGCAAGAAGAATCCAGGACTGCCCTTCATGCCTTTTCCATTCTGATATAAGTTGTTTTGGACCTTTCAGGTCATCTGAGAGAACAAAGCAGGGTTTATTATTTTGGTTTGGCATAATTCAATTGACACTACCTCTTGACACTTATGTATAAGCTGTCTAGCAAGAGAATCTGTGAGTGGTTGGCATCCAACCTTGCATACTACATTTCAACACCTGTCAAACCCTGTGACACATAGAGGCTAGTGATGTACTATATGGATATATACTAGAGTGATGTACACACCAAGAGATAGTGCTAACACTGGTACCATTCCTACCTCAAGTGTTTGTCAAGAGATGACACTAGGATGACGTCCATGACAGTTATCAATCCTCTGACTTATCTCTAGCTGTGTTTGCTCCCTAGGATCTGCATGTGCTGCTCAATGTGAAAAGGTTGGGAACTGAATCCTGGAGCAAAAGCAAGCTCCAGAAATCAAAGCATTGGTATGAAAATGACCAAAAGCATAAACAGGAAAATGCTATTGGAGACTATGTTCTCTTCCAAGGTGGACACATTTTAAGCACTTCATTAGCTGCAGAGTGCCTCTTCTTTCAAGAAGGCAGTGGGATCTGATGTATCAAGGATGTGTCAAAGACTATCTTGGCTTTCAGGTGGTGCTTGATTTTGCTACAAATGTACTTCAGCCTCCTATGATTCCTGCCACAGTCCCAATTAGTGGGGTACATCAGAATTTGTTTTTGGTCAGGTCAAGAAAGGAGCTGCAAGTTTCCTTTTGTGCCTTGACTACATTTCTGAATACTGTTGGATAGTCTCAGGTCTGGACTAAGTGATCCTATAGAAGGTTGGGCCTCTGATTGGTACTGGGTTCAGTACCTTCTGAGTTTGTTAAGAAAACATGATGTCTGCAAGCTTTGTTCATTTCTCAACAGAAACCTACCCTGTCATAGACTGTGAGTTTGTTAAGAAAGCATGATGTCTGCAAGCGCATTCATTTCTCAACACAAACCTACTGTCATATACTGTGAGTTTGTTAAGAAAGCATGATGTCTGCAAGCTTGTTCATGTCTTAAAAGAAACCTACCCTGTCATAGACTGTGAGTTTCTTAAGAAAGCATGATGTCTGCAAGCTTGTCCATGTCTCAAAAGAAACCTACCTTGTCATGACTCATCTGGATCCAGTACCTCACAGACATGTGGAGAATGTCCATCTGTTTGTGTCCTCAACCCAATAAAAGAGTGGCTGATATATTTAAACTTCAACATGAGGCTTCGCTTCTCCCAGCATTATGGGGTCTATGAAAATTGCAGTGGGATTGTAATTTGATTACTCTGTGTAGTGCAGAATCTCCAGATCTTCTGGCTCTGGATCCACTACCATTCTCTCCTGGTCCAGAAAACTTACAGGTTGCAATCTCATCAAAAGACACAGTGCAGAGATCAGAAGAGTAGGATCATGGTAAAACATAGCCACTGCGTGATGCAGCTGGTCTTTGTTGCTGCAGCAGCTCTAACAATGGTGACTGCTACAACAAGCTTCCGTACAAATACTCCCGGAGCTTCTGTGAACATCATCAATTATGTAAACCAGTCAGTGTTGGTGCATTGTCAATCCAAAGACTCTGACCTCAGAGAATGACTTGTGGGCCCAGGAATGATGTAGTTCTTCCACTTCCATCCCAACATCTTTGGGGTGACCCTCTTCTCGTGTGACTTCTTCTGGCCAACACACAGACAAAAGTTTGATGTCTGGAAGGGAACTTACTATGACAACCGACCTTCATGCTCAGGCCCTTGCATCTACAAAATTGCACCTGATAGGTTTTATTTTTCGTTGGATTCAGCTGACAAACAGGCAACAACTTGTTCATTTTTCAAGAAGTGGCTGAACAACCCATAGATTCAATAACTCCATTGTTCAAATACACTGGGCATGCAGATTCACTGTCTAGATTCAATCTCTACCAACATGCAGCACAGTTCTCAGAGGTGGTAAGCTACTAGGAGCTTTACTCAAAACAGTCCTGAGACAATAATATTGCATGAAGCTTTCATGTAAATGAGCTCTTGTGGAGCTGACATTACTCCAACTTTGTGCAAGAAATGTTGGATCCTTTTTGTGCACATCCCTGGATGCCAGTCATGGGGAACAGAGCAGCTGAGAAGATAACTCTCAATGACTATCAATCAAATGCAAAAGTTGATGATTTAACCCAACAGAAACTGCAAGAAGATACCTGCTAAGTTCACTTCTACATCACAAATTAGGGAGTTTACATAGTTTCAGTTTCTGCAAGAAGAGAGGGGGGTGGGGGGGGCTGACATGCCAAGGTGCATGAACAGATTTAGAACCGAATAACTTAGAACTTAGACTGGGGGTTCGGTTCCAAGACTGATTGAGAACAATAACCAGATTGACTTTTTCAAAAAAATCTGATTCCAGTTTCATTTTAGGTCTTTAGGGTTTCATTTTGTTTTGTAGTGTTTTCATTTTTCGAGCACATTGCATTGTTTGATTTTTTATTTATTTTTTGTGTTTCTCAAGCACATTGCTTTCTAATTTTTATTTAAGCAGATTGTTCAGCTTCTTATGGTTTTCAAGTTGTTTCCTTTTTCTCTCAAGCTCTTGTGTGATTTTCTTAAGCTCCTTGCATCAACTTTAAGTAAATATCAAGCTACAAGCGAAGTAAGTTGTGTCTTAAGTGCACTCATGGTTTTCTTGCTCATTGCTTTGCTGATTAGTTGACATTTTTTTTTGTTTTTGTTGTGTGGATGTTTGTGGTGATGGCAAATCTGTTTCTTTTAGTGAGTCTTCCTCCTTCTCATCTCCTTGCTCATCATCTTCTTGTTCATCACCTTGTTCCATTTTTGCAAGTCAAAAAAATGGAACTTTTAAGATGGACTCTTTTTTTTTGTCCTTGAAGAAAAAAAACCTCATGTTTTAGACTCACAAAAATGGACTTTTTATTACTATTATTCTTTTCAAGGAGTTCCTTTTTTGGTCTTTTGAGTTTACAAGATCGAAAGATGAACTCCCTTTTTTTGGTATATTGCTCTAATCATTGTCATTTTGCTTGTCACCTTGTTCATCAAAGATGATGAACAAGGCAACAAGCAAAAAGATATGACCTTGTTTTTGCATTTTTTGCTCATCACCTTTGGTTGCTTTATTGGTTTTTTTAGGGTTCAAAGACATGAATTTTGTTTGTGACTCCTTTTAATGAGGCTATATTTCTTTCAAAATTTCCATTGAGATAATTTTTTGTGGTTATGTTTATATTGAAAATGTTGTTACAACAACAACACCTACAACAATAATTTTTAAAGAAAATTCTTCAACCATAAATGCTACAATTCGGTGGGACTTGTTAGCAAAAAATCAAGATTTTTGGAAAACCAAAAACTACATTGCCACAACTTGGGCATTTTATGCACCTTGTTCATCAATCTTCCTTCGATGTGAATGTGAATGTGGTGGATATTAGTGTTGCCACAAGAATTAAAGTAATTGAAGAATGGGTGTTCAAAGATAAAGAGCCAAGAAAAGCAAAGAGTGTTGTTCATTTGGAAAAAGAAAAATGGTTGAAAAAGTCAATGGTGGAGACAATTTAACAAATTCAGAAAACAAAGACCTAGACAGAATGGCCATCCACATCCATGGAGGGATGGAACACAACCTAGCCGGATATGCCAAAATATTATTCCTATGGAAGCACAAATTTCAAGAAGTAATGAATTCATAAGAGAAATTGATCACAGTAAAAGAGATTTTTCTAGACATTAATAAGCAGATATTATAAACAAGTTATATATTGAACTTGGGACAATTACTTAAAATAACTCTTAAGCTAAAAAGTTAGCTTTGGCAAAAGTAAAAACCAAAAAAAACTTTGAATTTAAGTAAAACAACCATAGATAAATAAGTTGGTTCTTCAGTACCAAAGGTAAGGACAATTGTTGTAACAATAGATAATCATATGACAATTATTCAAGTATAGATTGGGAAGAATACAATAAAGGATGTGTTGTTGGATGGAGCTTCTAGAGTTAATATTATCACATAACAATTGCGATTGAGCTTAGGGCTTCCAAAGCCTAAACCTACACCATATAATTTGAAGATGGTATATCAAACAACCACAAAACCCGTGGGGTTGATCAAAGATTTGAAGAGATATGTTCATGGCATTTTTTACATAGCTACATGTACTATACTTCATAATAGTGTGATAGATTTTAGTTTATTCCATGTTGTTAGGGAGACCATGGTTGAAGGATGTTAGAGTGGCACATGATTGGGGGAGTAACATTGTAACCATACAAGGGAATGGGACAGTCAAAACAATTACAATCACCAAACAATTGGGAGGTGAAGTAACAAGACCATAAGTGTTATTGTGCTACAATTATCAAAATGGCATCATAGATGAAGAAGATATCATCTTTGCTACAAAACCAAAATTATTCTCAATAGGAATAATCAGTTTACTCAAGATAATTCAATCTATGAAAACCATAGATGTGGAGATCATGGATACAAATGTGAAAACTACTATTTTAGAGCAGGAATTTGAAATACAGAGCACACAAAAAAAAGATAGTTGGCAATAGATTTGAGCCAGAAGTAACTTTGGAAGATAAGGTGTAACTAGAAACATACTACAATCATCAACCAAGGAGTGTGTGCAATGGATGAAACTCCAACAAAAATCAAAACATAGGAATTGTAGATAACTAGATGGATGTTAAATGAAAATCAACAATTAACGAAGTTCAATTAAGGAATTGATGCAAAACCATAGATGGTGAAGATTAATGTACAGTTGGAAACGTGCAAGGTGTTGGAACTGGAGTAGTTTTTGAAGGAATTCAAAAATGTTTTTGCATGGGCATACAAAGATTTGAAAGGGATTCCACCAAAGTTGGCACAACACATAATTGAGTTGGACACTACTATACCATTGGCCCATTAAACCAAGTACAAATTAAATCCAAATTATGCTACAATAGTCAAACAAGATTTAAACAAGTTATTAACAACTGGATTTATTCAATATGTAGACGATGCTACTTGGTTGTCACCCGTAGTAATAGTACCCAAGAAAAATGGCAAATTGATAATCTATATAGATTTTTAAAAATTCAATGCAACCACAAAGAAGGATCCATACCCATTACCTTTCACATATGAAATGTTGAACATAGTAGCAGGGTATGAGGCATATATTTTTTTATATGGGTATTCATGATATCATCAAATCTTTATAGCTCGAATTGACAAATACAAAACTACATTTGTTATAGATTAGGGGGCTTTTATATGGAAGGGGATGTCATTTGGAATGAAAAATGGACCTCCAACATACAAGATAACTATTACCAAAACATTCAGAGAATATTTGGACAATTTTATGAAGATATTTATGGATGATTTTATGGTGTATAATGACATGGAGAGTCATCTACAAAAGCTTATAATATGTTTTCAAAAGTGCAGAGAATATGGCATTAATCTAAATTTAGAAAAATGTGCATTTATGGTATTTTCAAGGATGATCTTGGGTTTAATTGTTTCCAAATAAAGGAAAATACCAAATCTAAAGAAGATACAATTAATAGTAAACATGCCACCACCCAAGAATCCACAACATATTCAAGTATTCAATGGGATGGCATAGTTTTATAAATGTTTTATGAAAAACTTTGCTGCTAGTATGGCACCTATCACTAAATTCACTAGAAAAATAAAGATTTTTTTTGTACAAAAAAATGTCAAAAGGTTTGGGAATTGATCAAACAAAGGTATATTGATGCATTGATATTGATATCACCAAATTGCTAGGTGGAGTTTCATGTTCATACATATGCATCCTTGCTAATTAACTATGGAGCCATGTTGTCTTAGAATGTAACATGGAAGAATGATCAGCTAATAATGTATGCATATAGGCTTCTAAACATAGAAAAATAAAATTATAGCACAAAAAAAGAGGTTTTAGCAATGGTTTATGCTTTGCACAAATTCGAACATTATTTGTTAGGCAATAAGTTTGTTTTTTATGTATATCATTATGGCATTGGTCTATTTGGTCAACAAACCACAAGTTTTAAGGAAAATAATTATATGGTTCTTATTATTTTTAGAATATGACTTCACAATAGTGTATAAACCAAGTATAACTCATGTAATTAAAAATGCATTGTCAAGACTACTAGATATAATGGAATCCACAGGTGTGTTTGATCAAACCACATATGCAAGTTTGTTTTACATAGAGCCTGAATGGATGAAGGATGTGAAAAAATTGTTGAAAACAAGATAAATTGATGGCACATTGTCAGTACAAAAAAAGTAAATATTGGTTCGGAGAGGAGAACCTTTACATTGAAAAATGGTGAATTATACATAATGGGCCAAAACAACAAATTGCAATGATGTTTTACAACTACAAAAACATGTATGGTGATGATAACTACATGAAGGACCATCAGGAAGGCATTTTGAAATTGAAATAACATAGAGAAAGATATTAAATGTTGGATATTGGTGGCCAACTATGTACAAAAATGTGCATAATTAGTCCACATATTGTGATGCATGTCAAAGAACATGAGGATTGGCAACTCAAAGTCTTGCAAAGTTTGTCACAAGTCTTCTAGAGAAACCATTTATGAAATGGGGACTTGATTTTGTTGAGCCAATTAAACCAACAAGAAGATATACAAGAAACAAATTTATTCTTGTAGCCACATACTATGTTACCAAGTGGGTGGCAACAAGAACATTGAGAATTGATACTGCAACAATCACAATAAATTTCTTGTATGAATGCATATTAACCAAGTTTGGATGTCCTTTGACTATAGTCACAAATCAAGGAGTTCATTTCATTAAGAATGCCATCAAGTATTTGATCAATCATCTTTTGTTGAAACATGTGAATTCTACAACTTATTATCCTCAAGGGAATAGGTAGGTTGAGTCTACTAACAAGGTACTTGGGACATTATTGACCAAGTTAGTTAGTGAAAATAAACAAATTAGGATGAACATTTGTCTATAGTGTTATTTTCATACAAAATTGCATACAAAATAACAACATAGTACACACCATATCAATTAGTGTATGGATTACATCCATTGATGCCCACAAAATATATAGTTCCAATTGTGAATGGAAATGAGAGAGACAATATTCAAATGAAAGTTTTAACTAGCAAAATTATAGAATTAAAGAAGTTGCAAGAAACTAAAATGAAGGCTATAGAAACTACAAGAATTCAATAGTGGAATAGAACATTATGGAATCAATAAAAGAATTTGAAAAAGTAGTTCATTTTGATGATTATGTTATGTGGTTTCCTAAGGGCAATAAGTCACATTTAGGAAAGTTTACTAGGAAATGGTTTGGATCATATAGAATACAATATGTGTTGCCAAATAACATTGTGTTATTAGTGACAATTGAAAAGTTTGAAATTAACCATGTGCTAGTCAATGTGAATAAGTTCAAACCTTATAAGTACATGGAATCTAAAGTTCAGAAATAAGAACAACAAATGCTAGTATATTGGGAACAAAGTGTAGGTGGAGTTCAGGTGAAGAATTATAATTCGGAGGAGGAAAATAAAGACTGTGAAATACAACAACACGGATGAAAAGTATAGAAAATGAAGAACATATGGAAAATCCAATGGTTAATACAATATTGATTTTTGATTTATAGATGCCTAACAAGTTTGTTAATATTAATTACATAAATGAAGGATTTGGGATGTAGAAATCTATAGATGTTTTGTTAGAAGTATCGATTGAATTAGAAATAATATTTGCTAAGTAATCAAGGGTATTTGCACAATCATCATATTTGTTGCCACAATTAGCAAAAAAATTGGTACATTCAACAAATATGTGGTCATGGTCAACAAATGAGTTGACACAATTAGTAGATGAATGGGCAAAAGAAGTACAACATGAATGAGGTGGAGTCAATACAACCAATAAAAGGAGATTAATGATGTGGAGTAATTAGAAGATGAAATCTTTGACATTCATTCATAATGATGACGTGAAGTGCTTCCACATGGTTATACAAAAAACACATAAATTATAGTGATGGGTTGTATTAATTTTGAGGATCATGCCTTATTAAAAAAACAATGAGTAGGTAAAAATATGAATGAGATGGGTGGGATGTTCAAGGATGAAAAAAAACAAGGTAACTGTTGAAAACAATTTCCATTTGTTCCTGGAAGTTGTGCACGTCTTCAAAGTTTTGGAATTCACAACAACATGAGTGTAGAAAGTGCCATTGAAAAACTATAGAGAATAGGAAAGGAAAAGGAAGTGCATAGGAATGAGCACAAACGAAGGTAGGAAAAAGGAAGTGAAATTGTTGAGAAGAACAAAAGTAAAAGAAGAATTATAAAGAGTAGAGAAAGAAGGTGTTGAATATTCAGCCATTGGTTGTAAAGTTGCCACCACATTCATCATCATCTTTGAAATGTGCAGAAGGGAAGGCATACAATAGTAAGATATAGTTTGCCCATATGATAATTCACGATATATATAAACTCGGAACATTTGAAGTTGAGTTTTTGTGCAAAAGTAAAGGACGTTGGCATGTAATAGAACATACATGACTAGGAGCTACATTAATAGATCCAATGTTCATTAAAGAATCGAAGGAAAATGAAGTTATGGAACAACATTTTGTGGAAGCATAGATAATGCATAAGGACGCAAGGGAGGAGAACGTTGTTGAAGCGAAAAAACACCCATCCGAAAAAATGGAGGTGAAAATATAATAAGCCACAAAGGTGTAGGCGATGGAGACGTAGAGGTGTGAATTAGAAGTTGTAGCAAAGAAAAAACACATAATACTAGATAAAGCTATACTTTTGGAAAAAAATATTAAAATTTTAGACCTTGAACGATTCATGTGGATATAAACAAAACAAAATTATGACAAACATGTTGAGTGAATAGAGAACTAAAAAGATATTGTTGAATAAAAAGACTGGGCTTCTAAAACAAGGTTGGTTACTTTGTTTCTAATGGAGTGGCAAGCATCAATGTTCAATGTAATGTTGGAATTTTTGAACACATTCGTGATTAAGGGTGCAAATATCTACTTTGGGCACAAGGATAAGGTGTATGTAATTAACAAACAATTGATTGTAGATGTCTTTGGAATGTGTACAAAACAATATGTAAAGGAACCAAAAAGGTAGGTCAATAAGTCATTAGCGGTTCATGCATTACAAAGTTCTATACTTGCTCCTACAAATTCTTCTGCAAATCAATAATGGAATGTAAAGAATCTAGGTTTGCCCTACTTTATCAAATATGTTGCCATTATATTTATCATTTATCAAAGGGAGAAAGTACAATATTTTAGCAACAAAAATGTTATTACATTGGTGAAAGCAAAAATGGGGCGAAAGGTAGATGGGTGGTATAAGTATGTCAAGGAAAATAAAGGGGATAAGAAAGATACATGTTAGTCTACATTGGTATTAACAAAGATCTTATAATATTTGTTTGTGCATCAAAAGGAGAATCCATAAAAACCATCGACCAAGGTTTAAAAAACTAAGGAGGAGATGTAGACAACACTAGAAAACAAAAAGAAAGTTCTAGCAAACTCTTTAAGAAGTGTTCTTAAGAAGAACAACAAAGTTGAAGAAGGAGGAACTATAGCTTAGGTGTGAAGAAAGAATATGATAACATAGATGTAAAGGCACAAAAAATGATGAGGGGTAGAATGGAACCATTTGTAATGCCAACAATGGTATGGGCAGTGCCAATAGTTGTATAGGCAACCAAACAAATTGACACGTTCCCAGCTCCTTGAAGGACTCAACTGTGAGTCTAAACTGAAAATAACAGAAGAGTAAAAAGTTAGGGCACGCTCCCTGGCTCACAACACTTTGGAGGGGTAGAGGGGCGTGCTAGAGCTCCAAGATGGGACTAGGAAGAATTAACAAGCTTCAACTACTCACACGAACCTACACAAAACCAACACAAGGTGGTTAATGCATAGTTGGAACACTTTTGGTGCTAAGACGAGCCACGAGCAACTCGGACTCACAAGACTCACCACGGCCTAGACTTGGCGGAAGTTACCACCTTCCCCCTTATAATATATTATGTGCCTCTTCATGAGGCCCACATCCAAATGACATTTTTTCTTGGGACTCCCAAGTGGGAGCCTCGAAATTGCCAAAGTTGGGACTCCCACGACTTTGTGGGCCCATAACTTCGCGTGCAAACCTTGAATTGAGATGAGGTTTGAAGAAAAGTTGTAGCCTTCATAAAGAGTTTTTCAACAATATGTCGCATGCCACTTGAACGTAAGTAAATTGGATCGATTCTCAACTTTTAGTGGTTGGGAATCAAACTGCCAATTTGACTCTCGACCTTTCATTTTGCCATAACTTGTCTTTTAGATGTCCAAATGGGTCATGCGAGCCCATTTTAAACATCTAAGTTTCAATATTTTCCAAGGATATAAAGAACTCTTCAATCCATTAGGTTTTAACCCTTGCAATCGCTCTCTGAACATTCGGGAGTCCACCAGGACTCTAACTCCCAATGTGGGAGTTCCTTTGGGAGTGTGAGGGTCTATTCCCTCACACTCTCTTGCACTCTCGAAAGCATGCGGCCTGATTCCCGGGCTTCCTTCTTGGTCCACAACCTTGCAAGCCCTTGCCTTAGTCGCAAGCCCAAGGCTAGGGTTGTGACACAAATTGTAAAAGTATCACATATGACATCTCCATAGGAAATATAATCAAAGGAGTAAAGCCGAGAAGTTAAAAAGGAACATGACACAAGGTTTCCAAAGGGTGAAAAACATCTTCACTTTCATTAGGATGTATATGAAGATTGGATGGAGACCATTGCAAGTCCATAACATTTTCAACATTTACAACAAAATTTGTAGCAACAACAATAAACACAAGAAGGTCTACAGGCTACTGGATTACAGATGGAGGGAGTGGAAACACAACCTTCTTTTCAAATGTTCATACCATCATAACTACATGTACCAATTAGTAAACCATAATATGTAGAGGGATTTCCATTTGAATTTGAGTTGGGGAGTAGGATCATGTAGGAGATGGGATCATCTACAAAAGGATCCAAAAATCCTATGACACAAATAAGTACACCGAAGTTTGTGGAGGAGGTAGTTACATAAGTAATGTAAGCAAATAAGGCAACTAAAATTATGTTAGACTGTAACAATTATAAGTCTTAATATGGGGAATTTGGCTCTAAAGGTGAACAATTTGAAAAATAGATTAGCTACATGGGAAAAAGATAAAACAATACTACAAGAAGAATTAGATAAAGAAAAGAACTTCCAAAAGGGTATAAACATAATGTGGAAATATGGAAGAAAAACATGACATAGCCTAAGCAAAAAATTAAAGTGTTCATTAAGAAATTATAGGATGAAAATGAAGAGCTCAAAGGTAGCACAACACGAATGAAGTCACAGGATGAATAATTGCAAAATTTAAGGCAAAAGTTTAAAATTTGGGAAACCATTGAGAGGAAGAAGCTTTGGGTAGCACTAGAAAAAAACTGTGTATTTTCGACTAGTGTTTGTAACTAAATTTTAGTCGCAAGAAACATTTTGCAACTAAAATCCCTGTAGTCGCCTAAGACAAGTCGCATGTGATAAATTAGTCGCAAATGACAAAAGGTACTACATGAAAAAAAAGTCAACAAATACATTTCATCCTTTGACTACATTGTATACGTATTGTCACATGCGACTAAGATGCAACTATTTTGGTAACAATTAAGGGCAAATGATGTGTTGCCACGTGTTTTAA
>Ga0209208_10002370_pt1 | contig 26991 bp, 26 predicted proteins | sample S1TSphfallax_3_FD_187694 | JGI IMG/M metagenome (GOLD analysis project Ga0209208, IMG submission 187694) | Host-associated microbial communities from peat moss isolated from Minnesota, USA - S1T2_Fd - Sphagnum fallax MG (SPAdes) (version 2) | ecosystem: Host-associated > Plants > Peat moss >...
AGACTTTGATGGCGCGAGAGCGAAATCATACCAACAAGACGACATTTCGCGGCTTGAAGCAACCAAGACTTTGGCAGCGAAGGAACGAAAATCATATCGATAGAACGCGCAATTTCGCCGGTTTAAAAAGAAACCAAGACTTCCATGACGCCAGAAAAAAAAATCATTAGCGAAAAGACGCGAAGAATTCCATTGCACGACAACTATATCGCAACGAAAAGACGCGCGATTCTCGCGACTCGCGGCCGATTTCACAACTCGCGCGAAGTGAAGAAACACACCTGATGTTCCCGTCTCGCACGCACACGCCTTTGTCCGCACAGGTCGACAACGGATGAATAAATAACGTTTTCGTCCATCGAGTCTCGATGTATTCTTTCGTTCATCCTGACTCACCGTTCATTCAGGATCCCCCGTTGGCATCCATTTTTCATCCCTATTGCATCATCCCTCTTTCATAGGTCTTCTTTTCATTCATCATGCTTCCTGCTGCAAACGAGCAGAGTAAAGATGTCCAAGGGACATTAACAGATGAATAAAAGATACTTTCGTCCATGGGTTCTCGATGTATCCATTCATTATTCTTCTTCAAATGCCAGCATTCAGCATCCCCCGTTGGCGTCCATCCGTTTTTTCATCCATTTTGCATCATCCCTCTGTCATGTCTTTTTTCATTCATCATTCATACCTGCTCTGAACATACCACTGTAAACCGAGCCGAGAAAACGAGGACGACGTCGTCAAGTCACAAACGGATGAAGAGAAATCTCTTTCGTCCATTAGCTCTCGATACATTCATTCATGACATGCATTCTGCATCCACCGTTGGCATCCATTTTTTTCATCCCTTCTGCATTCCTCTTGGTTTCATGTCTTTTTTCATTCATCATGCTTTCCTGCTGCGAAGAGAAACAATTTGTAAACGAGCGGAGTAAACGAGGACGACGACGGACTTTGCGACCCACGACTGTCTCTTTCTCTCTCCGTCTCTCTTCTGTCTCCTGTGTGTGTGGAGCTTTCTTGCGGGGCTCGCTGTGCGGGAGATCCGTCTACACTTCCGCCTGCGGAGATCGAGCAAAAATGGTAAGACTTTGCGGATCCTTATGTCCTCACACGGCCGATGTGTTCTGGATCTCGCTGATAGTCTTACAAACATTTCGGATCGCAAATTTTGGGATCCAGATTAGGCAGGGGGGCAATGTGTGAAGTAGAGTTTGCAGGTTGCTAAGTTAATGGCAGCGAACAAGTGATCCTTTTTAGCTACTTATTGTTTTCCTGGCTTCTGTTCTCAGTGACTGTTTTAGTGCAATGTAGTGTTTTTTTTTGTTTCCTCTTAATCGTCATGTTATTATGCCTGGTTTTGGAGTAGGGTTGAGGATGAAGTTCGAGAGCATGAAGGAACTAGAGACTGAGAATGCCTGTGATTTATTCATCGTGAGGTGTTCCTCTTAGGGTGTTGTTTTTAGCACATTTAGTAGCGCTGGAATATATGTTCTTCGTTCTGTTTTCGATGTGGTGTTGACCTTTTTGTGCTGGTTTTGTGCTGCAGCCTCTCCGCCTCGAGATCAAGGTATGCTGCATCAGCTGGGTCCCTGTTCTTACTAAACTATCCCATAGTGCTCTCTCACTTGCGATACTTATTTCCGTATCTGAAGCTCTCGATTATTGTCGCTTGTGCATACCTGTCCCGTTTGTTTTCGTGGTGTCTTCGCTTTTAACCCGTTTTACTACATTGAACAGCGCAAGCTTGCCCAAAGATCTGATAGGGTGAAATGTGTGGATCTGCATCCAACCGAGCCATGGTAAGAGTGAGATCTCTTGCTATGGAGTAAAGTGAGGCCAGAAATGGCACTTTAGGGCTTTCTTGCTTAGCATAGCAAAAACTCATTTGTGTTAGCAATGACTCCAGCAAAGGGAGTAGTTTTTAGGTCTAATTGTTTGGTAGTGATGCTTACAGTTTGAAAGCACCTCAAGATTGTTCATCATGCACATTCAACACCCCTAAAATGATAAGAATGAACTCTGCACTAATGCTTCCTCAATCTTTCGCACAGGATACTGTCTACACTGTACACAGGCTCTGTCTGCATCTGGAACCATCAAAACCAGGTATCTATCCCTTGGAGACATCAGCACATGCATCTCTGGTAACAAGGAAGTGAGCTGCATTGCAGTGACCATCATGGTCTTGAGGGAATTTAAGAATGAAGGAGCATAGTTGTAGCTACTGATGCAAGAAAGAAATCATTCATAGGTCTTTGTTTTTGAGATGTGTCAACTAGGTTGTTGTGTGTTTTCTTCCTTCAAATTCTGAAATCTGCCATTTATCCTCAACTACTAAGTCATATAGCACATCAGGTACAGAAAAGTCAGCAACAGAAATGGTGGAACTTTAGTGTTCCATGTGTATAGGATCTCTGGATATGGTTTCCACCATGAAATAGAGTGTTCATTATCAGGCCTTCCATTCTGCCTTTATTGTGATAAGAAGGCTGGTCATGCCCATGCTGGTCAGGTATTGCCCTTATGTACATTGAGATTCACATCAACCTTTAATTCATAATGCTTTGGAGAATGGATTTGGGTCTCTAAGTGAATTTTATCAGTATTGTCATGTTGTCTGCATCCACTAAATCTTTCTGCACTGTGACTTCTGTTCTAAGAAAATTTCTTTTTCTTTGTGTCCAGACCCTTGTGAAGTCTTTCGAGGTCACAGAATTGCCAGGTAAGTTATCCATGCAATCTTTGTCCTTGGCCAAGTAGTTATGTGGTATTAAAGTCAGCTACACGCTTTGTAGTTTTGTTTATTTTTGAAAGATCTTTCTTTTAAAGTTCTCTGTGTTGGTCCTTTTTATGTATTTTTTGTTGGGGTCATCTCCTCCTCTCTTCTTTCTTTTTTGAGTCAGCCAGGTTCATGGTTGAGTATTCCCTCTTGTACTAGTCTTGGGACATAAACCCTGTATGATGGTTATTGCATGGCATTTCCCTCCACCTACTGCCAAGAGCTGAAGTCAGTGCAGATGTTTATGGTGGCTGGTGACTACCCATGCATGTTACTGTTAAAGGTCTCTGAACATGTGTTATTATTGCTGTTGTTTAAATTGTGCTCTATCTTTTCTCTGCTACTTATGGTTGGGTCTCCTATTCTGTTCAGTGATATTCTTGGATCTGAAGTCTTTATAACCCTGTTATCATGTCATCTCTCAATTTGTTTAATTTAAGTGTAGAGAACTGCTCCATGCTTATTAAGAATTTTGTTTGCACATAATGGTTTTGGTATACTTTCAGTTGGATGTTTTGACCTGGGTTTGGAAGCAGCAATTTGATAGTTCTGGATGAACATTCGGAGTCCAGAGTGGACGCCTGTAATTCAGATGACATATGGTGAAAGAGTTTCTTGGACTAACTTTTGCTGCCTGTATCAATTTTACAGTGCGATCAGCAAAATTCATATCACGCAAGCAGTGGATCGTGGCTGGTTCAGATGATATGTTTATCCGGGTATACAATTACAACACCATGGATAAAGTAAAGCAGTTTGAGGCTCACACTGACTACATCCGCTGTGTAGCGGTTCATCCCACACTTCCATATGTGCTTTCGTCATCTGATGACATGCTCATAAAGCTCTGGGATTGGGACAAAGGCTGGACTTGTACTCAAATCTTTGAGGGCCACTCTCACTACGTCATGCAAGTGACTTTCAACCCAAAGGATAATAACACATTTGCCAGTGCTTCACTGGACCGAACTGTCAAGGTACTGCTTCTGCTTCATGGCTGTGCCTGGTCCAGTGTGTGTGTTCTTAGGGTGATCACAAGGTAGCATAGAGAGTATCTATAGACTGCTGTTGTTTTAGTATTTGATATTAGTGCAAGAATCCTCTATGTCAATTACTGACTAACGCATGAGTTGGAATGTGTGGTACAGATCTGGAACTTGGGCTCACCAGAACCCAACTTCACTTTAGAAGCTCATCAGAAAGGAGTGAACTGTGTGGAGTACTTCAATGGTGGTGACAGACCACACCTAATCACTGGATCAGATGACCAAACAGCCAAGGTTTGTAATGCAAAGCCTACTTGGAGCAGACAAATGTGATAAAGGGATCTTGTGGGTTGAATCTATTGTGCCATTTATCTTGGAGTTCTGAGACCGATCTCCTTGTGTATGGGTTGGTGGTGGACAGGTGTGGGACTACCAGACTAAGAGCTGTGTGCAGACACTTGAAGGTCATACACACAATGTTTCAGCTGTTTGTTTCCACCCAGAACTCCCTATTATTCTGACAGGATCAGAAGATGGGTCAGTTCGCATTTGGCATGCTACAACATACAGGTGAGACCTGGACCTGGTCTTCACAATCCAGTTTCTGGTTTCTTGGATGGTTTAGTCAATTTCTTATTTTCAGGATTGCTTTCTCCATCTCTCCTGAGGTGAGTTTTTTAGTTGAATCAAAACAGTGCACATGTTGTACATGTAGGCATGAACCCTGCCCCTGCTGGTTTAAATTGTTCAGGAGATTGTTGATGTGTACTAAGTTTTTGAGTACTGGTGTAGGCTGGAGAATACATTGAACTATGGTCTTGAACGAGTTTGGACCATTGGTTACATTAAGGGCTCAAACAGGCAAGTTCGCCTCATTTTAACTGTAACTTGCTTGTGCATCCAGTTTGTGCATGTCTTCACAAAGATCTTTCTTGAGCTACACTTGGAGTTGTACAGGGGGATTGGTGCAATGTTCTGACATTGCCAACTACATGTATGTGGGCAGAGTTGCAATTGGATATGATGAAGGGACCATCATGATCAAGATTGGAAGGGAAGAGCCTGTTGCAAGTATGGATGGCAGTGGCAAGATTATCTGGGCAAAGCACAATGAAATTCAGACTGTGAATGTTAAGGCAGTGGCTGCTGATTCTGCGGTACTATATTTGGATATTGATACCTGGTCTGTATTCAACAAATGTCAGTGCAGGTATTGGATAAATATGGGCTAAATTTTTTGGTTCCCTGTCTTTATTCTAATGATCTACATTGTGACCCACAGGTGACTGATGGGGAACGGTTGCAACTGGCTGTGAAAGATCTTGGAAGTTGTGATCTTTATCCTCAGGTCATGCTCCCTTACACTTCCCTATCTTTGTTGATACTTTCAAAAGCAGACCATATCCAGAAAATATGAGCATATCCTGAGATGCAAGATGGTTTGGGATGCAGAGCTTGAAGCATAATCCAAATGGCAGATTTGTTGTTGTGTGTGGAGATGGAGAGTACATCATCTACACTGCACTTGCATGGAGAAATCGTTCATTTGGCTCTGCTCTTGAATTTGCTTGGTCAACTGATGGTGAATATGCAGTTCGAGAGAGTACATCAAAAATTAAAATCTTCAACAAGACCTTTCAGGTAGGACTGGACACCTGTAATCATGTATTAGCATCAGTGAGCCTTTGAATACTCATGATCAGTTCTTCTAGTTGGTTGTGCTACTATCTTTTCCAGGTTGATTTATTGTATGTCCTGAGGGTTTTATTGTCTTCTGTGCAGGAAAGGAAAAGCATCCGACCAAATATTTCAGCTGATGGTATTTATGGTGGAGCTTTGTTAGCAGTTCGATCCAGTGAATGTGTCTGTTTTTACGACTGGGTGGAGTGCCGTCTTGTCCGGAGAATTGATGTTGTTGCCAAGGTAGAGGATTCAGATGCACTTCTTTGTGACTCTCCCTGCACTCTATAACCTCTGTATATAATATAGCATTATTAAATACTAAGGGCTTATATGTGTCAGCTTATGGTCTGTATTCAGTCCCACATGGTTCATTTTGATGCAATCTGTGCAGTTGCTCATCTAAACTTTGGGGTGCGTGCATCTATGGGTTGCAGAACATTTACTGGTCAGATAGTGGAGATTTGGTCGCCATTTCCAGTGACAATTCATTCTACATCCTGAAGTACAAAGTGAGGAGACCATATTCTCAATGTAGTTACTCTTTGTTTTACTAGAATTCTGGTAATGGTTAATCAAGATAGGGTACTTTTCATAATCTTTTGACTTAGTGCATGTGGAAAGCTGACTGCTGATGTCTTTCACAATCTTAGCAAGCACAAGTTTTTTTGTTTGTTGGTTTCCTCCAAGGGAAGTAGATGAGCTCATGCTTCTGTGTGTTATCTTCTGGCATGGGTTCAATTGACATATGCATTATGGTTTACAGAGGGAGATGGTTGCAGCATATTTGGAGAGTGGCAAGCCAGAAGATGAGCAAGGTGTGGAGGATGCCTTTGAACTTCTGCATGAAATCTCAGAGCATGTCCGTACTGGTGTGTGGGTTGGTGACTGCTTCATTTACAACAACTCATCTTGGCGCCTCAATTACTGTGTTGGTGGGGAGGTATGTATGCAGACATTTAGAGAAATTTTGTAGAAAATGGGCAAAACTGGGCCTAGAGAAAGGTTGGATGTTCTTCTCAAGCTTGAGACTATTCTGCTACATTGTTTTGTGAACCTAATATGGAGTGAGCATTTGACTTGTACATCTACAGGCATGCTAATGTTGCTGTATTGAATTTTCATCTTTGGACACAATTTTTTATTTCTTCAAGCCCCTTAGCCAATCACCAAATGTTGATATTCTCCAAGTTTTTTCTGTTCAAGATAGCTACATTGTTCCTCAATCTCTATCCAAATTAGGACACATGGGTGGAGCTAAACAGTCTAATCTCTTTATGAAAGTTGCTCTAATATAAAAAGTGGATGTAATGTATTTTTCCTGTGTAGGTGACCACTATGTTCCACTTGGATCGTCCAATGTATCTGCTTGGGTACCTGGCAAATCAAAGTCGTGTATACCTGATTGACAAGGAGTTCAAGTAAGCTACATCTGTAATTTTATGGAGTTTGCCATGGTTGCTCACATCATTCTAGGGAACATCATAGTGTTCTGCCTGAAGAACTGTCATCTTGTAGGAGTTCTTGGATTAACTTGGTTCTGGGGATGTACTTTGCATACATATTATCAGTGAGAGCTGTGTGTGCCTCTAGACTGTATGAAAATGCGTGGTAATACAATGTCATAAGCATGTATTGTTGTCTATCTGTATCTCTACTCTAATATCAACTCAGAAAGTGATTTGGAGCTGCTTGATTATGGCTGGTGTCTGCAGTGTAATGAGCTATACACTGCTGCTGAGCTTGATTGAGTACAAGACTCTTGTGTTGCGAGGGGATTTCCAGAGGGCACAGGAAGTTTTGCCTACAATTCCAACAGAACATCTGAACAGGTATGACATTTTGGCCAATCTTTATGGGACTGGGAATGAGATTCTTTCCCTCATATGAAGTTTCTGACTTCTGTGCTGATTGCAGTGTCGCACGGTTCTTAGAGTCAAGAGGAATGCTGGAGGATGCTCTTGAGATTGCCACAGATCCAGACTACAAGTTTGACCTTGCTGTACAGCTTGGCAGGCTTGAAATTGCAAAGGTATCATTGCTATCTTTTCAAGCATTTTGGTTTGGCATGAATGCTTGTTGCAACTGGAGCTAAAAAAGCAATGCAGTGGATGCTATCACAAATCATTGCTCTCAGTTTACATGGACTTATAGACAGTGCTCGTAGATAGCAATGACAATCAACTGCATACACCAAGTTGTCTGTTATCTTGCATTAGTTGTCTTGGGACTCTACTGACATAGGTGGGGCTATGTGCAGGCTATTGCTGAAGAAGCCCAGAGTCAATCCAAATGGAAGCAACTAGGAGAACTTGCTATGTCTGCTGGCAAGGTACTTTTCAGAATTTGTCCAGTTGTTAAACAAGTCAGTGTGAAGTTAGTTAGGCTCCTGTCAATTTTTATTCCAACGCGTTGTTCTCCCAATGAAGAAAGGCACTTCTTAATGGTTGTGTATTAGAACAGAAGAGTAGTTTCATTTCTGTTAGTTCCTTATGCAAACTTTAGAGTTGCCTGTTCTGCTTTTGTAACATGTATCCACCTTAGGTTTTCTTTTATTGGCGAGACCCAGATTTATTGTCACTATTACCATAAGCTCGATCTGTTAGTAGTTTCTTACAGATTTCCAATTGATGCCTTGTCTATACCCTAAACTTGAAACTTGCAAAACCTTCTAACATGATGTTGTGGCCATGAGGCACAGTTGGATGTTGCAGAAGAGTGCCTAAGACATGCAGTGGATCTGAGTGGTTTACTACTACTACATTCAGCACTCGGAGATGTTGAAGGAATGCAGAAACTTGCCACTTTGGCCAGAGAGCATGGGAAGAACAATGTGGCATTCCTTTCTCTTTTCCTGCTAGGGAAAGTAGAAGAATGTATACAACTCTTGGTTGACAGGTATTGTAAACAGCATTCTATGTTCTGACCTGGCTGTGCTTTGTACATTTAATGTCCTGCAAGTTCATAGACAGGAGACATTGCGTATGTCAAGTTTATGTTAACTGAATTGTCATCTGTTGCAGCAACCGAATACCAGAGGCTGCATTTATGGCAAGGACCTACTTGCCAAGTGAGGTTTCAAATATTGTTGTTCTGTGGCGCGATGACTTGAAAAAGGTGATTTACCTGACCCTGAGTCCTCTCCAACATTTGGAAAATAGGGGAGATGAGTTCTTAATGAGTGTGTTGTACTATTTGCAGATCAATCAAACAGCTGCAGAGTCCTTGGCAGATCCACAGGAGTACCCGAACTTGTTCCCAGATTGGCAATCAGCATTGGAAACAGAAGCTAAACTGAAAGAGTCAAGGTGAGAATAATTTGATACAGCAATGTTTACAGACAAGCTCCAGAGGTTTTCCATAGTTCACTCCAGTCAGTCTGTTTGAGTACAGGGCCCCAGTATTTTGTATGTTCTCCAACATCTGATCTAAATTCTCCTACCTTTTCTGTTGTATTTCTTTCTATGGGAACTCTCAAGTGATACGTGCCTTTTGCATGGTATGACAGGGGCATCTTCCCTCCTTCAAAGTTCTACTTAAACTACATAAGTGGTGACACTGGGGATTTGGTTGAAGAAATTGAGAGACTGAACATCAAAGGAGATGGTCCTATGGAAAATGGCCATGCTGTGAATGAGGTTGGCCTTTCTATCTGTTTCATGACATCAGGCAACTTCCTTATGTGGTGCATGTTCCTGCTTCATTGCATGTTTCAACTCATAGACTGGCTATTGGTAACTTTTTGCAAAGGTGTCTATGGCCAGCTTGCTTGTGATTCTCACACCTTACATCTGTGCATTCAGGATGGGGAATACTTGGAAGGAGATGTTCCAGAGGGTGAAGCACCTGAGGAGGTTGAAGGCACAGAAGTGGAGTATGTGGAGGAGGTGGAAGAAAATGGAACTGCTGCAGAGAATGAAGAATGGGGTGGGGAAGACACAGAGGGAGCTCTTTGAAACCTGCATTCTTTTTATCTGGTCCCAAGTCCCTGTGCAACACATCAGTGGTTCCTAACATAGTAAACAAAGTTTGTAGCGCTTTTATTTCATTGATCATGCAGTATGTCCTGTACTTGAGAATCTCTACTAGAGTGACAGACCTAAAAAATTCATATATTTTTACACAGTTTCATAGGCATTTGTTGTGGGGATCAGAAGCCACAAGAATGTCAGCACAGGATGTTGAGTACAAAAATGGGGGCCTTCAGACTCTCACTTCAACAGGAGCCCATCTGGTGTACAATGGTACTACTACATTTCAAACTTCTTAGCATGGAGAAAGATTCACTACTCATCCATCGTCAGTTCCAGACCACCATATTCCAGGTTTTGACCTATCCAGCCTTCGGTGGTTGAATGCATTCAAAGGAAAACCACATTATGTTTTCTCCTCCTCAAATGTTTCCAGTTCATGCAGATTTTCTAGATTTAAGTGACAAGAGTCTTTGCCAAGAAGATGCACTGACAAATCTAGGTCTTTATGTCCTGAGGAGATCAACTGACTATAACCTATTTCTGCCTTTGTGCCACAATGGTTTACTCTCCCCAACATAGGGCACTTCATTGCTTGTAGTTGTGGGTTGCAATTCACTCATTAGCAGTGCTAGATATAGTAGTTGTTATTAGTGATTCCAAAGTGTTTGAGAACCTATGGTGTCCAAGTTCATGGTAAAGGATGGATGGGGTAAAGGTTGTTATTCATTTTGATGGCAGTTAAATAAGTGTAACACACCATTGAAATTAGAGACAAATTTGGTCATCTTTGGTCATTTTTTTTACTTCATTTTATCCCTTCTATTCTATGATGAACAGTGAGACTTCATGTGATGTGGCTTCTGTCATTGAAGAACCAATATCTGTAAGTCTAAACCCTAAATCCTAGACCTTAAACCTTCATCATACCAATACCAATTTTCCTCTCAAAACATTGGATGGCCCAAACCAAGATATCTGGTTTTTCTTAGGGTAGTGCCAGAAGGCCCAAGTCTCCCGGCATGGAATTGTCAACAAACCGGAAGTGTTTTCTCAGGGAGCCAAATCTTCAATTTGTGTTTGCCTCTGTAAGCTCATTACAAATGTGCCATGCTTATATCTCTCTTGGTTTTTTATTCTGGTGTTAGTACTCTCAAGATTGAAAAAGAAACTGCAGCATTTTTAAATCAACAATGTCACCAAACTCCATTACTTATTCAATCTCTTAAGATCTCACCCTTTACATACCCAGAGCACTGCCTCTACTCAAGAACATATGCATTGTAGTCTTGGGGAGCTACTACTGCACAATTATTTTCATGATTTAGAAAAGCTGAAGTTTTTTTCAAGTTTTATTTCTCTGAAAGATCAAAGCTTTGTGAAGGAAAGTGGAGGGTTTGAAATGTTGTGGAATAATCTATTGTTGAAATGGGAATTATGGATATAAATTCATTATTCAACAGATATGTGGCCGAAGCCACCACTGTACTACAGTATTCCAATGTGTCAATACTCTTCCCTTTTCAAAGACCTCTCCGTGTTTCAATGTTTTAAATAGGTATTCTTAAGGCTTAGGGTTTTTCCCATCACTTTGAATTTGTTTGTCTAAGTTTCTCTTTTATGTATAAGCTTTCAACTTTGATTTTTGTTTCTTCAATTTCTCTAGTGTATGTGTTTCAATTTTTGTATGTCTAAGTTTCAATTTTTCTAATGTATGTGTTTCTCTCAAAATCATAATCCTAAACCCTATACCCAGAATTGCATCCATTTGAAAAACCTTAAACCTTATACACAATGACCACCGTGAGTTGAGAAAAATAAATTGAACCATACGTGAAGGTTTTGGAACAGTTTTTAAGAAATTCAAAACCTTACAAATACAATGGGGTAAAGTTGATGACCAAAACATGGGGTTACAAATACAATGGGGAAAGTTGATGTCCAACAATTGGTATCTCCCTTTTATGTTATGCCCAATGTGGTAATGAACACATCAAGACATGCAATGTTTTGGCACATACATTGTTTGCGCAATTAAGTTTCAGCTTGAAAAAGGTATCTATCATTTTTAGTGTGACAAATTAGTTGGGACATAAAGGTAGATCTCATCAGTAGAAAAGAAAGAACTATTCAGTGAATTTTTGAACTTTTTGACTACTATTGAACCATGATTTTGAGGGGATGTTAAATAGTCATGAAGTAAAAGTTTCAATTGATATTTTGGTGCATACCATCAGCAAAATATTGACAACACAATTTGTGAGAGAGCAATTGAAAGATATTAATGTCATGGACATTTTGGTCATGATGTTAGTTCAATGATTGCGTGAAATTGGTTAGTGTGGTTGAAAAGTAAAATTGTAAGATACACCACAAAATAATGTTTGGCTTATGAGGTTGAATTGCATTGAAATATTTCAAGCTCATGAAAAGCTATCTATCTATATGTATGAGTTGTAGAAGAGTTTCTGACCATGGTTGTTGTGTAGTACTTTTGTGGTAACCCATTTGTGAATATGTGGGCAAAGATTTGCATGATTAGTTTGCCAAATAAGCATATGGGAATGCTTGGGGATTTTTGGTTGTGAGAAAGTTCTGTAAATCCCACTTTTTTTCTTTACATGGGTGTTGCAAAACAAGTCATTGTGTATCTAAATCTTTAAGCTTTGTTTGGTGGTTCTAATAGGGCATAGTACATTATATATGTGTGATGAAAGATGTTTGGTTAATGGGTTGATGTGAGTGGATTTAGAAATTGTGTAAATGGGAAATGAATGCATACTAATGTTGAGCCTGGAACTAAAAGTGATTGAGGATTTAACCAAACCTTGGTTCTAACCTTTAGATTATGCCTTCCAATCTTCTCATTTAGGGTTAGGGTTTACAACAAAACACTTAGAACACTTTTGTGGCTAAAGTTTGAAGGCAACGGAATGAAATGTTTTTGCATATTTGCTTGTTGCCTTACTTTCCTCTTAATGCAAAATTGACAATGGAAGAGGTTTTAATTGCAAGTTCAAAATGGGAAACTTGGATGTTTGCTGTTGTGGTGGGCTCATCAATGCAAGATGCCTTTTGGAGATGAAGGTTATTTGCATGTAATAAATGGAGACAATGAACATTTCAAAAAAGGTAAGCATCTTGTTTTCCTCTATTTAGATGTTGAATTACATCATTAAGTTTTTGTTTTTTTTTGTGTTTCATGCAAAAATAATAGAAAATGGTTTTCGAATTGACACTTGGGAATAAAAGAGTTTTAGGATTATTTTTTTTTGTACTTGTTGAATCTGGCCTATGATTTAAGTTTTAAGGTAATACTTGTTGGTTGTTAACAATGAACTATCATTGTTCAAACACTAAAAACTTTAGTTTATAAAGTTTTAAATCCTTTTCAATTTCATTGTCTCTAACCTCTCACCAAGTTTTCTAGCTTTGCAAGTGTGTCTTTTTGCTTGTCCAAGGGTACTAGGTTGTAAGTTGAATTTATCATTTTTGTTTTCATGCATTCTCACTTGTTAGCCACCTATAACCTTTTTTATTTTCATTTATCACCCTCTAAGTTGGGAGAGATCACATGTGTGCAAGTTCTATGTTTGAAGTTCACCAATCTATTACTTATTTTTTGCATCACTTTGTGCAAGATTTTCTTTTTTTTTGTTGTGATTAGCTTTCACCCATTTAATTTATAGATAGAAAAATAAGGCCTATCTTCTGGGTTATGTTCATAGTTCATTGCCTTGGATAGTCTCTCACATTTCAAGGTTCTTGAAACATACCTTTGTCATTAAACTTTTAAAATTTCAATTCGTGGGTGATTCTACAAGTCCCAACAACAATAACCATGTTGATGGTTTTAATCACATTGTTCTTTCACTAGCCAATGCAAGGTGTGCTAATAGTAGCTGCATTGAGAACATATAGCCAATGTAAGGTGTGTTAATAGTAGCTCCATTGAGAACATATAACCAATGAACATAGATGGAAAACAATCGTTAGGGGTAGCAACTAATGTTGGTGAATTAAAAGGGACTATATTTCAAAGCTAAACATGGAAGAACTCAAGAAGCAAGGTGCTACTTGTAAACCCCACAACTGAAACTCATGTACATGTTTTTTTTTAAGGTGAACAATAACCAACCTATAGATTGTGAAAAAACCTAGATCACGAAATGCATAATATACCCTAGTGTGATGATTGGGCCAAAATTTTGGCCTAGTGCATTGGAAGCAAAGGTTTCATTGTTTATCCCAAGGCAAATGGGACAATTGACATGAAGAAACACATAGAGGTGGAACACAACACCTAATTTCAAAATATGAAGAAGTTGCAAATTGGTTTAGTCTACAACTTGAATGCCTATCATCCACTAAAAGGTAGCATGTGACCCCCCATGAAATCTTTGGGGATTTTTCATCTACAAACCCATTAAAAAAATACAATGGAATTTAAAAGGCATTCTTACCATTGTGCATTGTTGAATTGATCAAGTTGCACAAGTTGACATATATAAACGTGTAACAACCTTCAATTCTATGGTTTCATGCAATATTTTGGGCATGTTTGATCTTGTTTTGGACATGCATTATCAAAAGTCTATCAATATGTTATTATAGATGAAAAAGTCAAGGTCATGTGGTTCAATATACTTCCATAAAATCAACTCAAATTAATGTTAAAAAATGCATCACTTGGCCCAAAAAATTGGGCAAGGAGAAGCAAGCATGGGAAAAACCATGTTTTAATTCTAAATTAAGATCTAAAAAGTTCAATACACTAATGATAACAAAATAAATTTCATTTTAGCTATGTTTAGCTTGTGATTTTCATTTTTGGGTCCAAGCATGATTGGGGTACCCCCTTTGAAACATATTAACTCACTCTTAGGACTCCCAATGATATGTTTTTTATTTCACCCTTTTTTTCATGTCAAATGAAATAATTTTATTCCAATTTTTTTGTAAACTTCTAAAGTATCTATTGTTTTCATTTATGAAAGTGAAAATAGTAAAATTTATTGAATGTGGACCATGTTCTATCAATGGCCTAAAATTCCCTGAAATTTGACAATTTGAATTTTTTTACATTGCAATAGGGCATTTGGTTCTTGTCACATTCCTACATTTTATGCACATTAATAGATAAGGTGTTTGTGGTAAAACTCTTGGGCCAAAAAAAGTTGTTTAGAGATTCCTCATGAGTCCTTAAACTTTTTTTTTCTCATGCAAGAAAGTCTTAGATTTTTTTCAACGACTTGGTACAAATCCTTGAACTTGTTCAAATTTGGCATTCTATGCATAGAATAATACCTTTGTAATGTATTTGTTTATGAATAAAATCAAACTTTCAATATGAATGTGTCATTAAGTTTCAAGAACATGTTTAAGTGAAGGGGTTTAATGAATATAAAATGAAACAATCCTTTTGGGTACCCCAATCGTACTTTGACCCTTTTTTCATGTCAATTGGCCATGCATATTTTGTGGAAGCAAATTCAGGTGCTGAATTTGCAAAGTGTAAAAAGATTTGTGTTTATGTAACTTTCAACAAATTTGTCCAAGGTTTGTTTCATTTGGTTTCCATAAAATGTAAAACAATGTTGAATGTTTCAGTCATTAATTTTTGTTTTCTAGATCCTTCAAATTGTTGTTTGCTCCTTTTACTTCCATCATAAAATTTTAATACCTCCTCCAACAATGCATAGGTGATGTTAATCAATGTCTTTTGTCAAAACTTCCTCCCCTTTTCTAGATGCTATTGTTCTTGTAGTTTGTTCATCTAGGTTTTCAAGCATTTATTTGAAGCAATATTTGTCTAGTTGTGATATGCAACATGTTTGTAGGTAGTTAATGAGTTACTATTATTCCCTTTACTAAGGAAGTTTTATAACTTCATATGCCTAAATGTTAATGAGCTTCAACTGCAAGGTAAGTGAGTGTTAAGTGAAAATCTAGGTGGCATCTTATGTGGCACCCAATGTTAAATGGGTGATTGTTTAATATTAAGTGAATGTTAACTTAACAATAAAATCTTGGTGGTAAATAGGTTTAGGTTCTAAACAACTAGCTTGGTGTTAGGGGACTTAATACTAGAGTCCTTAACACCAATTGTGAATGCACCTTAAGAGTGGAGGCACCCTACACCACCCATTAGTAAGGTGAGAAAGGTACCTAGTTGTAGGTTCGAGGGCTAGTTGTAAGAAACAAGCTGCATCTGCACCTAAACCTAAAGACCAGGCTTAAGACCCAAGGGTCAGACATTGTTTGGTGGTTATCTCCCTTGCATTTTAAACCTTTGGGCAATGGTTTAAAAGGATGATATTCTAATAACCGGTTATTAGACCGGTTATTAGAATACCCATGAAAAGAGCGGTTATTAGAATGAGAGCCAAGGGTTTTTAACCTTTTTGCTAACTAGTAGGTCACTGATGAAATCCGGGTTGACGGTTATGGTTTGTAACTCATGACCTGATAGCCAATCAGTGCATTGAGATTCTCCTTAGGGATGGTTATATTCTACACAAATCTGTGCTCTAGCTGTTCTGCATGATTTTAGGTTTCTTGTTCATGGCAGAATTGGCACTGGTGGCTGATTACGTGAATTCCTCCTAGCTACTGTCAGCACTTGGACTGCCAATTCCAATATTTCCTCACTACCTATGCCTTTGATGGTAGAATCAGCCACATACTGCTGATTCTGAAATTTCCTACCTACCTATTGGTTTAAATGGCAGAAATTGACCAGCATTGTTGATTCTGATATTTCGTATCTACCTCTGCCGCCTTCAGTGGCAGAATCAGCCACCACTGCTGATTCCAATATTTCCCACCCTGCCTAGGCCTAAAATTCTACCATTGCTGATTCTGATGTTGCGTAATGACTATCTATTGTTTTAAGTTGCAAGATTTGGCCACCTCTGCTACCTGATATTGCCTACCTACCTATGCATTAAATTGCAGAATTGACCACCAGCACGCTGATTCTGATATTTCCTACTGACTTATGCATTAAATTGCAGAATTGAACACCAGTGCTGATTCTGATATTTCCTACCAACTTATGCATTAAATTGCAGAATTGACCACCAGTGCTGATTCTGATATTTCCTACTTAGCTATGCTACCACAGACTACCTACAAAGTGTTTTCAGATTGGAAGGTCAGGAGAAGTCTAGGGCAGTTTCTTTGATTTTATTTTTTTCAATAACCGCCTGTTCTGGGTATGTGAAAAAATCAGAATCAAAGAACCACCATCTCCAGTTATTTCAAAAGCATCAAAGAACCACTAGGTTTCATGATAGAACCGGCATGGTTATTTGACTTTCCCCAAAAAACTTGAGTACCAGGGTTATGTATCAGTAAACTGGGTAGTTGATTTTCTTGATAACCGTGAAAATATATATATATACATATATGAGAAAGGGGTATTTGATAATTGAGAACCTCGATCATCAACCCTGAGGACCGCCATGATACCCGGAGGGTTATGTGCCGTTTCTAATAACCGCCCCCGCCAGTTTGGTCAGGAGGTAGCAGCAGCGTCTGCCGCAATAGCGAGCTTTTTGCATGATTTGATCAAGTTCCATCATTTGCAGGTTTGCAAGCGATGGGGAGCACAACCACTTGAATGTAAAACAAATTTTTTTGGGGTTGATCTACTACAAAGTTCTCATTGAGTTGTTGAAATTACCATTGACATCATGAATAGAATCAAGGTCGAGCTCCCGTCGAGCTCAGAAGCTTGACAAGTTCCATCCAAAAACATCAGCATCAGGAGTCCATGACGCAACAAGTCTGCACAGGATCCGGTAAAAACAATACGCAAATCTCTTTTTTTTTTGGTCCATGCAAATAGATCATTGCAGAGTTTTCGAGTCTTTATAGATATATGATTGTGTAAAGAAGCTGAGTAGCTGGATCTACTAGAGAAGATTCGAGGAACAAAACTGGACCACGCGGGTAGATAGATGATCATGGGTCCTAACCGTCAAAAGAGTCATGTGCTGCATCACATGCAGCAACACATGATCACTCGAAGCTGCATCCTGCGAGCAGCAAGTCTTGTGATCTCCTCAATACTTTCTTGTGCTCACTGCTCATGCTGCCCTGTGCAGCTTGCAGATGCAGTTAGACGTCGTTACATTTCTCTCAAGTACTTAGGAAAAAAACAAAGACGAAGATTTAATGACAAGAAGAAGAAGAAGAAGAATGACCAGTCAGGTCTTCCAATAGATGGGTAGAGTGGGAATGATGATCAGTGTTGTGTTTGAACCGTATTGGGCAAGTGTGCTGCCCAGTGCCGAGCCGTAAAAAGACGTTGAGCAAGTGTACTAAGAATGATCTTGTTTCCGGGAGTAACCCTGAGAGATCGAAGCAGCCAGCTGAGAGTGGCAGTAAAGATAGGCTAGATGTGTTGGTGATTGAAGTGCAGAACTCCAGCTGATTCTTATATCGCCTGCTGCAAGTTCACAAACTGCTGGCATCTGAACCCTTCAGGTAAGAAGCCTCTGAGTCATCTCCTCCCTGACCCGATCCTCCATCTCTGTGTCCCAGGGGTGAGGACACCCCAAGATCAGGTCCACCAGTTGCACCCCCTCCTGCATGATGAATTTCCCCGCGCAGGCCTAGCTGCTGGGTGGATTGATTGCCGTCTCTGGAGCCGCCGTCTGAGAATCCTGTGGACAACTGCGGGCCATTCTCAGCTCCCAGCTGCATGCCACCTCTATCGGCGCTCGACTGCAACATGTGGAGTCCGGCGCTGCCGCCGCCGGACATCAGAGCTTGTTGCGTGTAGAAGGACTGCTGCGAGGCTTGTTGGCTTTGTTGCAGATACTGAGGAATCGAGTTTCGTTGGGTCATGAATAGCTGTTGTTGTTGCTGCAGGTACTGCTGGGCTGGTTGAATGGCGGGTGCTGGAGCAGCAGCTGCCTGCTGCTGTATGCAATAATATGTACAAACAGTGCCATGAATCCCAATCAGCACTTTTGTCATCAATCTTGGAGAGATTACATAATCTGCATGCAAATGAAGGAATGATAACCTATGTGCAGCACTCAATTAGACGCTGGTCATGAAGATTGCACCTGATGGTTGATTCCCTGTGGTTGCGCATCCGCTATAGCGGCCAGGTACATCAAATTCTGCTGCAGCTTGGCTTGGTACCTGTCAGCATCATGTTGCAGATCTCCATCCACACCTTAATCAGCTTCTAAACTTCTTGATCAAGTAAACAAGACCTTCTAAACAAGTACCAGTGTTCTGACTTCTCAAGCCCCCGCCCCCCTCCCCCAGCTGCTCTTACAACAAGGACGAAGATCTAACTAGTGTATCTTCCGTGGAGATTTAGTTGGCTCCTCGGTTTCTGGACGAAATCTGAGAATCTTGACATATAATGTTGATGTCAGATTGACAGTTGTATACGTAGACTTGGAAGCTTTCGCGCACGGGAGTCTAGTTTTCGTGAACGTGCTTTGCACTCGTACTGCATACGGAGTTGGTACTCACAATGCAATGAGAGAAAGGGTTGTGGGTTCAGAAGCGAGGCTTACATGGCGCACTCATTGAGCCGGCCCTGGTTCTGGTTGTCGAGAATGGCAAGAATAAGCTGCTTGTTCTCGTCCAAATACTGTTCAGACCCATGAATCATGATCCCCCCCCCGCACACACAACTGCCCCACGCTTTAGCCAACCAAAACAACAAGAGCTGAGAATGCACTGTATGGAAACAGCTGAAGATGACCATACAACCGATGTTGCAGCTGATCATCTCCGCTTACTTATATTACAAACACTGACTAGTCGGAATGTCGTCAAGGCTCATGCATGGTCAATCCACTCTTCAAAATCCTCGAGACTAGTTTCAGACCCAAAGGAAGGGATGCTCGAACACAGCTGAGCAGTGGGAGATCAAACTACTCACGAAGTTCTAGGCATTGTGGTCAGTGAAACGCAGTTTCGAGGAACAAGAACTGCTCGTGCTTGGCTAACTCCTCCCGACTGATGACGATTTTGTGAAATAGAGCTCTACAGTACTAACAGGCTACCTGCAGCCCTGCTACTACTGCTCGACAATCTCCATAACCGATCACATTGCCTAAGAACTTACAAAGCTGTAGAGTTTGGTTTAAGCATGTCAGGAGAAAACGGAATCACAGCAGAACAAATTATTAGAGTCTTCAGTCCTGTATCCACACTTCAGTATATTTTCTGTAATCTTCCAGTGATTGATCAGGAACAAACTCATGAGGCATAGATTTTGCATGTCCTCTCGAGAGCGCAGAATTTTTGCGACCGGTCAAGGAGGAACGTTCTGTCGCCTTTGAGATCATGTTCTAGTCAATTTCTGACATCCTGCAAAGAACATTACAATTTGCAACCGACCAGCTGCATGCAGGTCGAACTTTAGAGTCTACTCACGTTGTTTGAGCTCCATGATCTTATACGGCAGGAGAGAAAGAGTACCTTCTGGATGACTTCCGTGGTGATGTTGGAACTTGCATAGGACGCCATTTGCTGCATCATGTGTGCCTCTTTAGAAACTAGCTCCTCAAGGGGCGCAGCTCACGCACGCGAAATCTGCAGTGTAAGCAGCTGTGCACCCTCTGTCACTTCCCAGCTCGACTGCAATGCCTTCACACAAACAATGCGCACTAAATTTTGACGACTTTGTGCACGCTGTAAGACAAGAAGACGATGCGGGACCGGATGCGTCCGGCCAGATACGTCCGAAACACATTGGAGCATTGTAGCAAAATAAGGAGTCCAGACGAAAGCTAAGGGACGACAATGTTGTGACTCGTAACGAGCGGGCGCAGGAAGGCATCAAGGATACTGCAAGCTGTCCGAGCTGACGGGCTGCAGAAAGCCATGCAGCACTTGAGCCTCCATGAGCTTCGTGCGACATGCTGAATGCTGATGCAGTCGAACCTGCAAGCTGGACACGACGTCTAAAAGGAGCTTGAAGACAAAGTGTAAGTGCACTACGCATATTGCGAGTGCGACAGGAGCGGCTGCATGGATGCACGGACACTATTGCGAAGTCCATCAACGAGGACCTATAGAGAGGAAAGGACATCATTGATGTACCAAGAGAGCTCTAGAACGTCTTTGCCAATGAGTAACAGACATCGCATTGTACACGATCTCTTTCATGCCGGCGGCAACAGAGGAGCTGCTGCCGGAGAGGAGTTCATCAAATCTGCATTCTAGACAGAACTAATTAGCTCGTAATTCTAGAGAACTTGCAGGACTTGCGAATCGCGATCGATTACCTGTCTGAACAGCGAGAGAAAGCTCTCGCAGCTATCCCGCTTAGCGAGACGGATATTGGCAAACCTCGTCGGCGATTTTGCTGCTCATGTGTGAGCGTGTTATGGCAAACTGAACTATGAGACTCGAGATTACTCTTTCAAGGTTTCCGTCAAAGCGCTGTGCGCGTACAGACAACGCTCAGGAACATCGGCGACAGTACCGCGACGAACCAATCGTGATGCGACGCAACATTCAAGACTAAGGAAAACTTGCTGCGGAATTCTCATCAATGAAAACGTCACGAGCAAGAATCATGACTAATTCGGCGCTTCACAGCACCAGCTGCATTAACACACAACCGGAAACAACTTCGCATTAGTGTTTCGAGTTTCGACTTCCAATCGCCTTTTCTCACAACAAAAAAAACGGCAACACGTTTGCATCACAATGAACTTTGTACAATTTCCGAATCCATGGATATCAGCAAAAGCTGCATCAACAACGTTGTGCATCGGTATCAACTCTAAGCCTCTAACCATTCAGAAAATCTTTGCCGGTAGACAGCAAAGTTGAGATATGAATACATATCGAATCGAGGAGAAAACAGAAGTCCCTCAAAAACAAAACAACAACAACAAAAATGATCGTGAATATCGTCCACCGGCGACGACGTTTCTGAAAAACTTGAATCGACAATCTGAGCATGTGCTACTAGTGCAACAGCAAGCACGACGTCCTGCTGATTTTACTGGAGACGACGACGACGACGACGACGACGGTTTGCAAAACTTGCAGAGTCGACACGATTATCGGCTACTGCAACAGCAAGCAAGACCTGGCGCAGCTGCTGCCGGCGACGACGACGGTTTTGCAAACCTTGAAAGCCGATTATCGGCTAATGCAACAGCAAGCACGACCCGGCGCTGCTGCTGCTGCTGCTGCCGGCTCCAGCTACGAGTGTAGCAGAGAGATGGTGCAGATATGCAGTTTGAGTACATTGTGATGAATCTACTCGCAAGAAAGAGAAAGAAAATTGAGAAGAAGCTAATCATGAGCGTTGGTCACGGCTGAAGAGCTGCTTCTTTCTCGTCCGTCCGGCGACTCTCTTGATCATGATTCACTCGGATGATACAGAATTTTTTTGTCGATCAAGAAAGAAAACAAAGAAAAGCAAAACAAGAAAGAACGAAAGAAAGAAAGAAAGAACGAAAGTCGGGGTAAGTACTAACGAAGTACCTGGGAAGATGCAACGGAGTCAGAAGAGTCGGAGTGGACGAAGGTGCCGGAGGAAGCCCCCAAATTTTGTGGAAGTGTGTGTAGACACTTCTGTTGCAGCTCTGGTCCGGGCGCGCGAGAGATATGGCCCTCCTGTTGCTGCTGAGTCCTGCCTGCTGCTACTTCTGCTGCTGCTACCGCCGCCGCTGCCGACTTCTTCGTCTTTCGCGCAAAGACAACAACAGCAGCACCGGCAGCAGCAGCCTGCGAACTGCTACCGCCTCGCTCACCACCCACCCTTCGCCACCACTAACTTAACCCTGGTCGAAAACCATTGAACCGCAGTTCCCGGTCTTGTACGTCCAACTCTGTACTACGGCTTCTTCAGATACCTACGTACGTATGTACGTATATGTTCCTGTTTACACATACCTCGTATATTTGTTCCAGTTAGTACCCCCAGAGTCCAGATACGAGGGTTTTCGTTCTGGTACAGAATCCGCCTGTTTTGTGGTAGTACCACCATCATCACACTTTTGGATTTAGCAGTCCAACCAGTTCTGGTTCTCATTAAATTGAATCTAATTAGTGTGGTTTTTAGGGAACTTGGGAACTCAAGGGTTTTTTCTTCCTTAATTTTAAAAATATTTATTTATTAAATTAAAAATTTCTATATTCTTTTTTTTTTTCGGGCAAAACGTACTTGAATTTACATTAGAAAAAATAAATTCCGGAATTTTTTTCCCAAATGTTTAGGGTTTTGGGGTTGGGACACTAAACCCTCAATTTTTCCAAAACCAATGGTTGGGATAATGGTTTTTTTTGGTTTTTTTTTTTGTTTTTCTTTCCTTTCCTTTGGTGGCAATTTTTTGCCATTTGGTGACAGGGAAAAGGGGGGGGCTGAGAACTGTCCAAAGGACTTTTGGAGAAAAGAAAGGCCCAAAGTTGCTAACATATTTTCTACATGTCGAAATTGCCATATTTAGAGCATAGGTTCTTGTATTTTTGCCATTCTAGAGTGGGGTTTGAAAACATTTTCTATTTTTGTCTTTGACCTCTAGCCAAATTTGGCTAAGTCCTCTTGTGGATGATTGCTGGGCCAACTACCTCACAAAATTTGGGGGAAAAAAAAGAAAAAAAAAAATGGGCCAAACTCACCACATTATGAAGGAAATGTTTTTGAGATCTCCATATTTAGACAATAGCTTCTAGCAATCCTATCAATTCTCCTATTCCAAGAACTAAAGAAAGAAAAGGCCTAATAACATATTACAAGACCTATGGAGTAATAACTTTGAAAAAACATGTGAATGTAAACCATGGCCTTATTGCTAAAACTTTTAAGGAAATGAATAGTCTAGTGTGTGAGGAACTAGGTGGAAAGGCAACAAATGAGGAAAAGGTTCAATCGTGTTTGATAATGCAATATATAATTATTTTGGTGTAAACGATCTTTTCAAAAAGGATGATATATAGCAAAAGAAATTTTTGAAAAGACTTTGGACTTTTGATGCTGAAAACTCATTTCCTTATGCAATTTTGTGAAGAATGTATGGTTCAAGCATCTACCCTTCCATTTTGTGACTTCAAGTTGTGATTCCTTCAAGAAAATAACTTCTGCAAGAAATATTGTTCAACTTGGTGGAGAAAACAAAATAGGAATATGTTTTTGCAAAATTGGTATATTGCAATTATGCAACTATGAGTTTTGATTGGTGAATGTTTAAAATAACACATGATATATTTGCTCTCATTAGCAACTTCTTGGGAACTAATTGACAACTAAACCATGTGATTATTGATTTGTTTGAAAGAATAAAAATTACTAGATAAACCTCGGCCAAAAGCATTTAATAAAAAAATTTAATCAATATTGATTGAGGAGAAAAATCATTACCCATGTTAAAAATGAAAGGTCAAATATGAATGCAATGACAACTGCCTTTAAATCTATTCTGACGAAGTTGAGAAATTTTAGGTTTGGTTGAAAAATTCACAATCCTTATTTCAACTATGTTTTTTTTAAAGCATGTCAAATAGAACATTGAGAAAGTCTACAAAATTCTTGAGTATGTTTCAATTAAGTTTATACAATCATATTTGTAGAAATGTATAACTTGGTCAAAAAAATCTAGGAAAGGTGGATAGGAATGAACCAGACTTTGATTATTTTGGTTTTCGTTTGAACAAATCAAACACTCCAACAAAGACAAAGTAGATTTTAATCTTTTACTTGAAAATATATTTGCAACTTCAATTTCCTTTGAATTGCACAAATTGAAAATACTAAAATTGAATGTTGGATTTTGATTATAGGTTTATTACCAAAATCATTATCATTCAAAAATATTGTAAATGATAGTTGGTGAGTGTCCCCTTTTCTTATAATGTGGCACATTTTCAAATGGTTGTAGATTTCTTTTCTTTTGATATGAGTTAAAATCTTAACTAATTCATAGCGACTAGTTGTTCAATGATGCATTGCATTCTACCAACATTATTACATTGTGCTTGAAATTGAAAGAAAAAGTTATAATCCCATCTACCCAAGAGCAAGTAAACAAGATAAAATGATAGGACATCTTTACATTCTATGTTTTTGAAATGTTATCTTCATTTACATCCATTGACAAAATCCCAAAGGGGTTTTGTTGACCAAGGAGATAGTGACCTTGATGTTTTTGAATAAAGCAGATCACAAATTTAGCATGCAACGAATTAATAATGAAAATTGTGCAAAATTTGTTCATTCATAAGTTTGTACATTTTACACATGAATACCATGCATTGAAAACACATTTGCAATACGAATAAATGCGTTGACAAATAAAGTACAAACCTATGAATGAATGAATGTTACACAAATTTTGTATCTTCCAATAAATATGTGTGTCAAATGTATTTTCAATGCACAATATTTGTGTGTGGAACGTACAAATTATGAGTGGATTAATGTTACACAATTTCAATTTTTAAGTCATGAGATGCTAAGTTTGTGATGCATAACTAACACAAATGAACCAAAAACATTTAAGCTTGGCAATGTAAAGTTATTGATTTTCAAATGATATCAAATGAATTATTAAAAATACAAAATGTCTTCTTCTATGATAGCAAAACACAAATCCATATTTCCTACCATGGGTTTTCTTGCCTACAATATTTGGCATTGTAAGATCACAAATTAAGACAAAAATGATTTTTTCTTCCACTAGCACATTTATTAATCTAAAAATATGATGATATTTATAATCAAACAATTTAGAAAAGTTGTTATTTGTGAACCAAATTTGGCTTATTGATTTTAGGGTTGGTTGTAAAGCACTTTATAATTTAATGGAGTTAAGTGAAAGAGATCTAAACCCAAAAAAGGGGTTCTTAAAGTTTGAAAATTCATTTGAACAAGATGAAATTAAACTTTTGATACCTTGGTTGATTGTTTTCAAGTTGAAAATAAGATTAAAAAAACATGGTGATTTTTAAAAGTTTTTCTAAGAATTGAAACTGATGATTCTTCAAAATAAAAAGTGAAAACCACCCAACATTAGTAACCATCATCCTTAGTATTTAGTTTCATTGTCAAAGTAATACCCCCAATTATCCATTTAGTGTTAGTTTTGAGTAATAATCGTTGGTTATGTATAAGGGTCCATTCTCAAATACCCACCTTGAGAACCTTTAGTTATACTACCTAGGTAAGGTAGGTTCAACAAAAAAAATTAATTTTTTCTATCATAAACATGTTTAGTGTTTTAGGATTGATAATTTACTTAAATGAAATTCCAATAATCTAGGTAGGTTATTCAATTTTGAAAAGGGTTTTTGTAATGATATGTACCTTACCTATTACTAATGTTTAACACAAAATAATTCACAAAAGGTCTAGACCAAAAGAAGGGAGAAATTTTATTGAGATTTGCTGAAATTGTTGAAAATTGAACTCCTAAAATTTACACAACAAAAGGTGTACTCCACATACTTGTTCTTCAATTGATGAAACTCTGGAACATTAAATTTGAAATTGCATATCATCATTGTTTTAAATAAATAAACATTCAACAAAAAAATGTCAAACATTAGTTGTATGTATGGTACTAGGTGGTTCAATTATCTACTAATTTTAAACAACATCAATGATCAACTAGTAAGTAAGTTATCAATACCCAAGTCGACAATGTGTTTTTCAATACCTAGTCAACATTTTCCTCCAATTACATGATATCAAAATTTGGTATTTTTTCCAAAATTGAGCTGAATTTTACACTAGAAAAAAAAAATCTTCCAAAATCTTCCCAATTTTTTTTTTCCCAAAAGCAAGAAAATTTGTTGGAAAAAAAAAATTGGCTAAATAATTCAACTTATGGTAACACAATTATACCTCAAAAAAATTCTAATTACATGAAACACTAGGGTAGACAAGTTGACAACCATAGATTTCAAAGATGTATTGTGAACCTTCAATTGGGATAGCCATAGTGATGAAGATTGTTGGAAAATGACAAGAAATGAGCAAATATATGGGGTCTCAAATTATGGGACTTAATGTTTATCTATAAACATGCAAAAATAGTTTATTAATTTGGATCTTTAAAAGGTTTTGACATTGTTCTATTACCTCTAAAGCTCAAAAAGATTTGTAAAGCTCTAGTTGGCACACCAAAGGTTTTTTAGACCACTCAAAATGGACAAGATATGAGGAAAATAAGAAGATATGAGGTTTGAAAATAAAAGGTAATATTTATTTATTTTTATTTATTTATTTTTTCAAACATTTTGTGGTTTGGATAGCTTGTGTTCTTCATGCTTGATTTCTCCTTTGCCTTTGGAGTTCGAAAACGTATTATAGCCCTTCACTTGGTGCATCCATAGCTATGGAGAGCATTTTTAAAAAAAACAAAAAATAAGTAAGATATGGTTTAATGTTCGGTTGTAAGCTTATGTTCAATGATGGGTGTGATTGCCTTAGTATTTCTTAATTTATAGTTATGACATAACATTATTACAAAATGTGGGTGTAGTTCATTAGTCCCCGTTAATTATATTAATGGATTTTTTCACAATTCATCGAAATCATTTAGTGTACAGGGACACCTTTTATTGTAGTCTAAGA
>Ga0209208_10002371_pt1 | contig 26983 bp, 17 predicted proteins | sample S1TSphfallax_3_FD_187694 | JGI IMG/M metagenome (GOLD analysis project Ga0209208, IMG submission 187694) | Host-associated microbial communities from peat moss isolated from Minnesota, USA - S1T2_Fd - Sphagnum fallax MG (SPAdes) (version 2) | ecosystem: Host-associated > Plants > Peat moss >...
TGCTCCAATTTTGACATGAAAAAAAAAAAAAAAAACTACTGTTTCCAATATGTTAATTGGCTCTGCCCTTCAGGGTAGACATTGAGATGCAACGGACAAATGGGCCAAACTTTGGTATCCATATATTTGAGGGTCATGTGGAGTCCGCTTTAGAAACCTTTTCCTTGAAATCCTTTAGGGCTTCAGAATGCTAACCAGGAGTGTTTCCAATTTAGTATGTTGAATATTTATCATCCTTATGGATGTCGCTTAAATGGCAGAGCCATTATGCGATAAGCCACTTGTTCCATCTTTAAAAATTAAAAAATAATTTGTTGAAAAGCTGGACGGAAAGTTACTCACTCCATTTCACCCAAGTATAATATGCCAAACCAACCATACGGATTGGAATCAAACTTCCCAATGATCATTCACTCTCTCCCCCCAGCTCAACAATCACCGTGTTCAATAGCTGCCACTATACTTATTCATGGTTGTGATGGTTCTTAAGAAAAGTTCGTGTTGTTAAAAAGCCGGATCAACAGATATGTACTCCATATCACCCAAGTACAAAATGCCAAACCCACCGTAAGATTCGCAGAGGATATTCGGCAGTTTGACTCCCAACCATTAAAAGTCAGGAATCACAGAGGATATTCGGATATACTGGAACCCAAATTCACATCCGTCTTTCATCCCATGGCTGCTTTTACACTTATTCAAACTTGGGATGGTTCTTAAGAAATTTGGTTGGGGACTAGGCGGACCAATAGCAACACCACTCCCTAGTGCCAAGGGCTACTTCCACTAGCAAAATGCCAAGTGGTGATTATGGATAGGTTCCATGTATGAAAAAAACACACAAATGTAGCCCTTCATGCCCCCAACATGGCTTTTCTCTAGTCCTCCAAAACACATGCATAATGGGAGTCCACTTAGGTACGGACTTCTGTACTGCAAAAATTGGTTGTTTCTAGCTCTCCTCTTTTAACTTGCAAGAAAGCACATCTTTTTCAGGCCCGTCTCTCACTTTATTGGGCCCTGCCCCCCACATTGCAATGGACTATTGCATTGGATCCAACTTTTGGAAGTTTTACCTTATTAGAACTGGTTTCACATTAGATGGATGTACAACATCATCTTATCTATTGGCAGGGCCAGCGTGTTTGTGATGCCATATTCACACAGATGTTCCAATGCTGGGCGGCTATTAAAAATTTGCACAAAACCGGTGTCATCAAATGGATCTCTCTGGTCCGGGTATTGACGTTAAATTAAAAGAAAAGAAAGAAAGAAAGAAAAGTTTCTCAGGCAGTTGCTTCAACTCCAAAACCGCGGAAAATCAAATAACCAGTTCTGATATATAGTTATGGTTCTCAAATTTTTTTGAAAGGTCAACCTTCTATAAATCCATCAGCTCTTTCATGAAAACTGTTGGCCTTTTCCAATAACTACAAGCAGAGGTTCTTTGATTCTGAAACTTTTCAAGAAAAACCGAAGCTGGAGGTTTTTTAATCCCTCAAAATATTCCTAAACTACACCAGAACTGGAGATTTTTTATTCTGAACATTTTCACAGAAACACTGGATCTAGAGGCAAGTTGTTGATTTCTGAAAAATTTCAAAAACACTGGGAACCTGAGGTTCAATGATTCTAACATCTAAAAAAGCAACCCCATAACCAGAGGTTGTTAAAAGAATGAAATACCCACCTGACAATTGTCAATAGAAAGTACCAATTGTTCCATGGGTATGTCCCATTTGAACATACTTGTCTAGTACTCCCCCACTGTGAAATTGCATATGAATGCAGCTTCTTGTGTTGCAAGTTCTGCATAATATATGTATAACATCTTTGCAAGAAGTCCCTGGATCAATATCTGTGTACAAGCTCTGTTGGACTGCACGCAAATCTTTGCATTTGAATCAAAGTAAAATTGCAGGGTCTAGTAATTAAGTAGTACCCATTTCATCCTCTGCATTTGTACTGATTTTCTAGTGGGGATTGCTTTTCTTGGGTGAATTATTCAACTGTATCGACAGAAGTTCACTATTGATTTCACTTCTGCAAATGGCTTGCAAGTTATATGCTGTTTGTGTGTTGTTGGCTTGTGTGCTCCTTGCAGGAGTGCCACTATCACAAGGAAAAGAGGTGAATACTGCTTCCAAATTTCTAGTTTTCTGCAGGAGTAGCCTCATGCACTGAAGTTGTCTTACAAATTATGTTTAAATTTTAATCTGACCTCGTGGAAAAGGAAAACTCTTGTGCATGCAGACTTGTGGACTTTCTTTGCTTGAAGCAGTACTTAAGCACCCAGATCTGGAAGAGCTTGCAATTGTGATCGAGGGAGCTGAATTAATTGCTATACTGGATGCCCTTGAGCAAGTCACCCTGTTTGCACCTAACAACAATGCTTTCAATGGCTCCAATGGCTTACTCTATCTACTGGGACTTGAGGGTGCAAGCTTGATTGATTTTCTTCTGAAGTAAGATCATATCTGAATTTCTTACATCCTTTTTATACATGAATTCTTTCTCACCTGGCAAGAATCGTTGAACTGTTTGAGGGATTCATGAAGCATATTGAAGCCTAGTATTTTGTCCTTGCAGTGTGCACACGCACTTTTCAGATAGGAATTTGGTACAGAGTAAGTTGGGCCTAGTTCTTGCAGGGACAGTCTCCAGAAATCTTTTTTTTTCTAGGTTTTTGTTTTTGGGTTTGCAGTAAATTTGTTAATGGGGAGTTCAGCAGATTCATTCACCGTGTCTGTTTGATCCTCAACATTAACATTTTAAGGCTGTGGGGTGTGGTTGATGATCATAAATATTCAATTGCAGAGCCAGAGACGAGTTAGCCAGCATTTTGGACTACCACGTGCTCCCTATACCATATAATGCAAGTGAGCTGACGAATGGCCTGAGTTTGACAACAGAACTAAGCTCTTATAATTTGACAGTCTCTGTAGATGGAAGCGAGGTAGGAAGCCATCTCCTTCAATCTCCTCCAATTGACTGGATTCTGCCTTTTGTAATGTATACGGTAAAAGCCCTGGCAGCAGCAGGGCATTACAGCTGCAAACCGAAGATAGAGCCGGAGGTTTGCGAGTGTAATGCCCTGCTGCCAGGGCTCTACCCTACATAGGGCTTCACCTTGCATAAAACAGATTGCAACTCCACATGCTCTCCCTCCAGTATGACTGGAATTCCTGTCATACTGGTGGGAGAGCCACCCATATGTGGGAACCCAACTTGTAGGCATTCTGTGAAATGGAATGCCCGTCGCCCGAGTGTTTTTATTTAAATGGTATTAAAAGAGTTTGTTATATGTTCATGAGAAAGAGTCTTCTCATTTCCCGAACATGCCATTGTGCCCATTTAAAATTTTGGGTTGCCCTACCACCAGTGAGAAATTTTCGTCAAGTCTGATAAGGCAAGCTAAAATTTCCAAATGGGCACAACGGCTGCAACCAGCACTTTCGATAATGTGATGGTTTTTCCCGAATTGCAGAGTGGGCATTGGATTTTAAACAAGTTGGTGTTAGACCCAGTGTGGACAATATGGACTCATAGAGAAACTGCCCATTAATTTGCCGCAGGTTGTGATCATTGGTGGAGCTAGCAATGCGACCATAGTTACTGCTGATATACAAATCTGTGGTGGAGCAGTAATGCATATCATAGATGCTGTGTTACTTCCAACTGCAATATAATTCCCATTACAACCATCAACTCAGGTTTGAGCAACTTCTCAAGATTCCTAAATATTTTTTTGTGAGTTTTCCTCATAACATATTTTATGAACAAGACCAAGAAAAACTCCAAAAGTTGGGCTAGATAACACAGAAGATGTAGGTGTAAGTTAATGTTGAAAAAGTGTGATTTCTTTTTTATTATAGTGTTTGAAATAGGACATTGTAGCATTAAATGATAAATTTAAAACATTGTAAGGAGTATACAGTATCCAAAACCACTTCAATATCTGCAAAAAAACTAGTCTAGTACCACCCATGAATTGTTTTTGCATTCTACAAAGTCTACTAGTCATATCAGGTGCAAATTGACAATTGCAAAATTATATGGTGTTTATTGCAGGTACTTGTGCAGTTTTCTCAGGAGTAAAGAGCATATTGCTTCTTGGTTTGGTTGCAATGGCAACTTCTTTGTTTCTGTTGTAGGCCAATACAAATCAAATACAACCATCAACATTCTAGACTACTATTGTCCAAGGCTCTCTGGTCAAGGTTGGAACTTGTGGGAAGCTGGCAGCTATCAAATCAGCTTTGGTTGGGCAACATTGAAAAGTGAAAAGTAGGAAAGTTTGAGGAACTGAAATCTTCAATTTCTCTCAACAAAAAACTCAATTACGTATATAAGTATATACACTTGTGATTGTAACTTATTGTGATTGCATTGGAATTTTCTTAAGGCCATATTATTTGTTTGTCCAAACGTTTATACTTGTAATTTTAATTGCAATTATGCATATATATGTCAAACATCTAATTCTCCTAATTGTCAAATGACCACATCTAAACAATATTGCCTCAATTTTGCTTTGGTATCTGCCTCATTTCCCTGTTTCTTTCAAAAGAATTCAAAACAAAATATGATCAAATAACCAGCACTCACATTTGTCCCTTTGGAAGCCAAAATAATTTGAATATGCATTTTTTGCATATCTTGTCTCTTGTGTATGGTGTTATTTTTGAACACGTGGATAATATAACCCTTGCTTGCCATCATATTTGCCCTTTATAAAATGTGCCAGATTGATGAACATAATTACGAGTCATTGTATACAACCTAAGGAGATTATGTATAATAAGTGTGATGTTCACGTTGATGCTGGATGTCTTGGAGATCCTTTGTATCAAGTATCAACAATGGTATTGGGGTCAATTTTGCTACTAGAGTTACACTTGTTTCTGATGTCCTTGTGCAGTGTAAAATGAGGGGGCAATTCTTGGAGCCCCTTAAAGTCGCCGCACAAGGAATATCTAAAATTTAAACCTCTCTCTTAGTGATCCAAAAGCAATCCCACTGTAAGGAATATCCCTTTGTCTTGAATTGGAGATTGTGTGTGCTATGTCCCCAAAGTTCAGAGAAATCTCCCCCACCCCCAACCCCCAAAGCCATCTTTGGGATAGTGTAAATGGAACTAGTCTGATCTTAAACTTCCTAGGGATATATATATTTCAATGTTCTGGTATTGAAAGTTTGGTATTTTTTCCAAAAAGTTAGCAAAGTTCATTGAATTTACACTTTCAAACAAAAGAATTCCAGAATTTTCTCTCTCTCTATATATTATTATTGTTATTTTTTCTACTACAACAATACAAGCCTACAGATATGCTTGGCATGTAAGATAAAAGTGCTAAAAGTGCTCTATAATCTGATCTAGGCAAGTTCACCAACTTCATCACTTCAAAGGAACCATATCATGATATCAGTTGTTTATGGCATTCCAATGAAAAGAATTAGGCTAAAATGTGTATGCCACAAGAACATTCTACACACTTTCTATGATGGTACCAAACTTATTAAAAAAATATGTGAATATATATATTTCTAATAGAATAAAATTACTTGGCATATGCACACTTTTGGAATACATCAATGTTGCCATAAATATTCTTACAATATTATCCACCAAATTCAAAAAAACACAATTTGATAATTATAAGGTCATGTTAATATAACAGTAAATACAGCAATAAGTGCAGTGTTAATGGACAGAGCAAGTGAGAATGATACGAATCAGAAGGAATATCAATGTACCCATTGTGGAAAGATTGGGACCAAGATTTCTAGGAGTAAAATATTGCTAAAAAAAAGCAAAAGAGAAAATGAAGAAAAAAAAATATATAAAGAAAGATTTCAGCAACATTCATGAACATTGCATTGCAAGTCATTCATGAACAATCTTGAAGATCCAATGAAAATGAATGTAGGCCATTTCAAGAGGTTCAAGAGGCATCATCATGCACTAGAGAATGGACCTTGTCAAGGGTATAGAGATGAAATAAATCAAGATTCAAAGACATTATAGATTCATGAAAGTTTGAAGGTTTTTATTGTTGGGGGAGGAGGCGAGGGGGAGGAGGAGTTGGAAATACACTATCAACTATCAAAATAAAATAATTAATATTCTCAAATTAGCCTGGGTTTTCAGTTCTCCTCCTCTTTGGTAGAGGAAAAGTTCTGCTTGGTAAATGTGCCCTCTAGACACACTAGAAATTTTCATTCAGTGATCTAGAGAAAGCTTTCAATTGCAGGATTGACACCAAACATATTTACAAAACATCAAAATTTGATGAATGACTTATTACATTTTCAAGAGGGTGATAAGGCCAAATTTGGGTCTCTCTCCTTCTAAAAGCCTTTGAATCTTGAAAAGTGCTGAATAAGTTGCTTGTGTTGCATGTCATATGAAAACATGGAAAAATGGAAGATACTGATTGGAAAAGAACACAAAAGGGAAGAGACAAATCAAAAGGATAAGGAAGGAAAATTTCAGTGTGGGGTGGTTGATTGCCCAAGTCATATTGTATGAGGTAAGACCCTAGGATCAAGGTGTTCCTGAAACTTGAGGAGCAAACCACAAGACTGAATTTGGACAACAACCCAACATCTTTCCCACCCGACTTTGCAAGAGCTTTCCCTGCCAAACAGAAAAGACATAAAAGGCAAAGAAGGCACCTTCCTCTAATTGCTACAAATTTTAGCCAGGTACACCTGACTCTAAAATACTCTAGTTTAAGGAAAAACTTCAATTCTTCATTATTTTCAATTTAAACAAAACTGCTGATGGGTTCTCCCCTGATACCAGTTCAGAACTTTGTTAACTTAGCAATCATGGGTGAAGTTGCACCTTCTTCATCTCCTTGAATTAGCCCTCTTTAGAGGCTATATCTAACCCAGCAAATGCTAAATTTGGACTAAAGACAATAATCTATTTACTATCTCCAGAAACAACCCAAAAAACTTGGGGTTTGTAGCAGGGTACGAGTATAGGTGCTTTGCTGGTTCACGCATTCATGAACCAGACCTTCTTGAAGGTCACTTTTGCAGACTTAAAATTTGTGTTAAAGTTGGACCAAGGTATCACCAACCCAGCCAGAAAGAGCCAAAAACCGTCCAAGAAATTTCTGACAAAATTAGACCAAGGCACTTGTGACCCACCCAAAAAGACCCCCAAAAAGTTTTTTCTTTAAAAAAATTGTGGAAATTAGACAAAGGTGTTCTTGTTCGATGTCAACATACTATCAAGTTACTTTCATCAAGTTTATTTGAGTTGAGATATTTGTGATTAATGCACTTAATTTTTTTGAAGATATGAGATACTTGAGTTAAGATTAAATATTCATTTATGTGCTTCTACATGCATGATGAGGGAAAGTAACATTTCATAAGGCATTTTTGTGTCTTTTGTTGTGGTGCATTTGTTCATGTACTAAAAAAAAGCAAGGACAAAGTTAGATTTTAAAAGTGTCAAATGCATATTTATGTTATTGCAATGAAAAAATTTAAAATATAAGTTTTATAATTTGGCAACCAATCATTAGTAGTGATGTCATCTTTGATGAATTTAGAAATTTTAATAGGGAAATTATTGTTTCAAACTTGAGTTCTAGATCAAAATACATGGTTTAAAACCAAAAGCAAAAAGAGGATGAAGAAGTTTTTTAACAAATGAAAGAGAATATGATGTTGATGGAAAAAATTAGAATCATTCATGTGTGTTTTCTATTTAAATTAAAAACTTTCATCCTTTTATGGAAGCCTTTAAAAAGCCAAGATTCATTACAATGGAAAAAGGCTATACATTTTGAATTCCAATCTTTACAAGACAACAAGATTTGATTGTTTACTTTTCTTTCACCAAGTTTCACAAATTAGTGAGTTACAAATGGATATTCAAAATCAAGTATAATGTTGATGGTTCTATGGCAAGGTATAAAATTGATTGGGTGACCAAAGGGTTTTTAGAAGTTGAAGGTATTGATGTTAATAAAACCTTCTCCCTTGTTGCACAAATGGAATGAATTCAAATTGTGCTTATAGTCATAGCAATTTAAAGGTGCATCAAATGGATGTCAAAATTAATTTTTTTAAATGGAAATCTTATAGATAAGATATATATGCAACAAGAGGGTTTTTCGGTTAAGTGTTAGGAAAACATGGTATGTAAATTTTTAAATTCCTTATAATTTCCTTATGCATGGGATTGCAAGATTGATGCATATTTCTTGTTTTAAGGAGTTTGAATTTTTTTTTGTTAATCATAACATATCTTTTTAGAAAGCTCAGGGAAACCTTTTTGTGATCATAACTTTGTATGTCAATGGTTTGATTTTGGCTTCTAATGATTTGATTTTGTTAAAAGAATTTGAATTTTCTTTTTTGAAGAAGTTTGAAATGGTGAATTTATGTGAGATCCAATATTTTTTGGAGATACAAATGAATCATATTTGACAAGACCAAACAATTGATTCAACACAATGTAAATACATTGTGGGTATATTGAGGTGTTTTGGCATAACTAAAAGTAAGTTGGTGCAAACCCCTTTTAATATTAGATATGGGTCTTCAAAATGATGTAGATTTGTCCAAAAGTAATGTAGGTTGTTTTGTTTTAGAATGTTGTTGTGAGTTTCATGTATGTAATGGTATGTACAAGACTCGATTACTCAAGTAGTGGGGGTTGTGAACCAATTTATGGTTAATTATGGGCATCTTTATTGAATTGTAGTGAAACAAAATTTTCATCATTTAAAAAGCACAATGGATTTTGATATGTGTTTCAAAGGAAACATTCCAAATGTTATTTTGGGCCAAACACATTTTGATGGGAACATAAAAGGTTAGGCACATTTTGATTGGAATGTAAGTAATAGCTAAGTTTTTAATTGGAACTTAAAAAGCTAGGTGCATTTCAACAAGAATGTAAACCATAGCCAACATTAAGCCAAACACAATAAGCCATGTGCATTTTGATGAGAATATAAGCCATAAGCACTAAGGTTTTGACAAGAACATAAAAGGCCAAATGTATTTCAATGGGAATGTTTGGCATAGTTAGGCTTACCGTGCAAACAAAGGGCTAGGTGCAATTTGATGGGAATGTAAGCCATAGTTAAGATAAAAGGTTGGGTACATTTTAATGCCAACATAAACCATAGCCAAGGCTAAGCAAGTTCCAAAAGGGGCATAGCCCATAGTCAAGGTCAAGCGCATTTCAATGGGAATGTAAACCATAGCCAAGGTCAAAAATGTTTTGAAAAGGATGTGAGTCATAATGAGGGCTAAGTGTAATTCAATAGCAATGTAAGCCATAGCCAAGTCCAAGTGTGTTCCAAAAGGGGCATAAGTCATAATTGAAAAAAACACACAAATGTTTATTGTGATGCAAATTGGACTAACAATGTTGATGATTGTTGGTCCACATTAAATTATGTTTTCTCATGAGGCAATGGAGGTATTGATTGGAGTAGCAAAAAACAACCATGTATTGTCATGTCATCAATAGAAGTTGAATATACAACAACTTTTAAAGCAACAAAACAAGTAATGTGACTTTCATCATTATTTGAAACAATGATTAACCAACGTAGATCAAATCATTTGTTATATATGATAACACTTAAAATTATATATATATATATATATATATTGAAAAACTCAACCTTTTATGCTTGCACAAAACATATCAAAATTCATCATCATTTAATGTGAAATAGAATTGAAGATGATTTTATCAGGAACACAAAGAATATGAATGTAAATATATTGACCAAAACATTTTCTATTGACAAACATGAACACTTTAGATATTTGATAGGCATATAATATGTTAGAGTGGGAATACTCAAAAAGAAATCTGTTAACTTAGACCATGGTACATATGACTAGAGGGTTTATTTTATGAAAACGTGGCAAATTTCTCCCAAACAATAACAAAAATTAGTAGGATTTACAAAGGAAAAATAAATTTCCCAAAAATTCCCAATTTTTTGGATGAAAAAGGCCACAAAAGTTTTTGTGAGGAAAAAAATCAGTGTCTATGACCTTCCACAAAGAAGGGCCCAAAAAGACCCAAAAACCTCCAAAAAAAATTATATTAAATTTAGACAAAGGGTACCTATGACCCACCCAAAAAGGCCCCTGGGCAGAGCGTCCAAACTGCCCTGCTGCAGGCTTCTGAGAAATGGGAGCAAAAGGCTCCATCCGCGGCTTTTGTACATCGTCGCTTTGGCTGCCTAACAGCCTTTTGTTTATAGGCGAAACTTCGCCAAATTAAAAATTAAAAATTCGAAAAGGTTGTGATTTTGGAGCTTTAAATTACAAGAAATGAGGGAATTTTTTAATAAAATCTCCAGATTTCTAAATTTGGTCTTCAGTGTCTCGCCTAAAATATTAAATGATGATTAAAGATTGTAACTTCATATTTGAGTTATAGCCAGGTTTGGCTAAATCTTCTTAGATAAGGATGATCACCATATTGACTACAAACAAAAATCCCTAAAGAAAACATTTTGAGCATGGTTTTGTATTTTTGTTTTGTGTGGCGAATTTTCCCCAACCCTAAACTATTAACCCAGAAAAATTTAGAAGTCTTTTGGAAAGTCTCGGTTTTTTGGGTGTAAATTGACCCCAAAAAAAAAAGAAAGAAAAAAATCTCAAAACTTTTGACACTACAAAATTGGGGAAAAAAAAAGAAAAAAAAGAGAAACCACTTTGGTGGCGAGCCTTCCTTGGGCGTCGTCGTCGTCGTCGTCGCCTCGGCTCAAGCCTGGGACTTGGCTGTTTCCAGTCCAGGAACGCCACGTGCAGATCACAAACAGCAGACACGAAAGGGGACTCGCTAGAGAAGAAAAAAGGACAAACAAAGCTCCCCGTGTTGTGGAGTTGAGCAAGCCCACGTTAGTTGCTACATCTCGGAACGAGTATATATCTCAATCTGCTCTTTTTTTTTCTTGTTTTCCTGCGGCCCTTTTCCTACATTTCAGGGAAAGGAAGTTCTAAGAGCACCTCCAGCGGTGCTTGGTATGTGATCCTGCATAGTAAAATTGAATGAAGAAAATCCAAAGTATGCACAGGTTTAGCTCAGGAAAATCGTTTTGGCTCCACATATTTGGGCGCGTTGCTGCGGTTGGTGAAAAGAGTGTAATAAATATGATCTAACTCCTGGTCAGTGTTTCTCATTGGCCCATCGTAATGATTCGTCCAGGTGGTTTGCTATTAGGGGTCCCCCGCCTGGCGCTAGTTTCAGTTTTATGGGTGGGATTGCAAAAGAGTACATAACTAAACTTGGATGTAAAACATATTTTCCCCGGGTCACATACTGAGCACCGCTGGAGATGGTCTAAGCCCTTTCCAACTGTCCTCATGCATTGCCCCCAACTTTGCATAAAAGGAGTTCTGCCTCAACCTCAAGTCTTTGTAACAAATCATAATTCGTGTATGCATGCGCATTGTGCTAGCTCTCCAAAGTGTAGTACTGTATTTATCTGTTCGACTTTGCAGCTAGCAGGACAAGGTCACCAGCTTAACTTGTTTCTTCTTCTTCTTCTTAATTCAGTGTGAGGCTTGAGCATATTTCATCACCCTTATATGTAGTGTGTGCATTCGTAGAAAAAGAAACAATATGTGCAGCTCATGAGAACATTTTCTTTGAAGATTATTGAACAACTCTAGTACCCAATTCGGTTAAATTGCATTTGAACTTGTTAGTATACATTTGTTTCCTGATCCAGTCTCAGTGACTCGTCTGCTTTGTGTATGTAAGTGCTTGTGATCAGTCTCCAGGCTGCAATCAATCTTCTCTGAATTGTTTTCTTCTGTCTGCATTCACAGGACGTCGCGGGGCGTTGATTTGTTGTGGCAAACATAATCATGGCAGGTTGTTATAGCTACTGTTGTATGCTAGCGATTGTCCTTCTTGCAGCAGCAGGAGTACTGCCGTTATCACGAGGACAGCAGGTGGGCTCATTTCGATTTTGAGTCATTCCTGATCTGGATATGTAGTAGTGCAACTGAATTATATATAGATCTGCATGTGTGTTAATTACAAGAGCCGAGTCTTGAGATTAGATTGAAGGTTTCAACATTAGGACAGCTTGATCATTACCTGAAATCAAATTGAATCCACCTGCTGCATGCAGAGTACTTGCAATACAACTTTGTTTGAAGCAGTGGCAGCGACTCCGCAGCTGAGCCTGCTTGGCACAGTGGTTGGAGACGCTGGATTAACAAATGAGCTGAACAGCACCATTCTTGGGAATGTGACTGTGTTTGCACCCGACAACAGTGCCTTCAATGGCACCAACGGCTTGATCGCTCAACTCACCGCCGCCGGCACCAACTTGAGCGCCGTAAGTGCAGGGTAAGAAGAGATTGAAGCCCAAAATGCATGCTCTCGTTGTGTAGACCTGCATGTTGCATTAGTAGGGACATCTGAACTTAGGATTCAGCTTCAGAATTCCAAATTTCAGCTGGGGTTTTCAAGCCCTGGGTGAACTGCAGCATGATTTGTCTGTGGAGATGCGATCGGATGCATCGAAGCTTTGACACACGAGTTCGTGTCCTTGACATGAGAATTGGGTCGGGTGTGAGCACTGAGCCAGCTCTGGTTGATTGGTTTTGATCATGTGGTGCTGCAGTGGCAACAACAAAGCAGCCAGCATTTTGCTGTACCATATAGTCACAAAACCTTATACTGCAAGTCAGCTGACGAACGGCCTGAGCCTGGAAACAGAACTCAGTGGCTACAATTTGACAGTCTCCATCAACAGCACAGGATCTGTAAGACAGCTTCAATTAGTCTTGTACTCAAATTGATCTTCATGAAGATTCCTCCCTAGCTCGTGTTCATGATAGCATATTTCTCCTTCCTGGAATCCATCTCATGAAAACAGATCTCAAATGGATGGATTTCAGGCAGATTTCAGATGGATTTCAGGTGATTTTTAGTGGGATTTTGAGGGGAATTTATTTAAGATTTTGTGTCAAAGCCTGACCAAGTACAACATAATGCTCATTCCAAATTGCAATTCACAGAAAATTATTTCAATTTACTACCCAACAGTCGATCTAGTGTTTACAAGTGATCTAATTATGATTATATAATATCTTCTTCATTGGCTTCATGATTTTCTCAAGCTTCAGGCAGTTACACCCAGTTGCTTACTTATTGTGTTGGCTTGACAGTTAAGAACTTGAACATTTATAATTCTGTCTTTGTAGCATGTACATTGGAGATTAATTTCAGGCACTGTGGCAATTACATTGATCCTGATTTACTTGTGGGTGATCTGGTGGACAGGTTGTGATTGTTGGTGGAGCCAGTAATGCCACTGTAGTGACTCCTAATATTCAAGTATGTGGCTCAGTGGTTCATATTATCAATGCTGTGTTACTCCCTGGTGCACTATCTACAATTCCTTCTCAACCTTCAAACAGCACGCCAGGTAAATTGATCAGCTTCATTCTCTTCATAGCCACTTAACCATGACATAATTTGAGCATGCTGTCTTTCTTATATAGATCAACATACATAAATGAGCTTCTCCATTCAATGAACACTTTTTACATACTTGTATTAGATTTTTATGGCTCATGTCATATTTGTCAAAAATGAGTCATGAAATTGTGATTACACCCATCACCATGATCTTTTTCTTTTTGTCCATATCTAACTCTAGAAAACATTGAAAATTTTCATTTTTTTCCAAGACAAGATACTTTAGCTTAGTAATTTGCAAGGCAGCATTAAGTCTACTTAAGGTAGTATTATTAAGAGGTCATGGATGATTAATTACTGCTCGGAGAGGAAGGGTCTTAGAGTAAGATTTTTGCACATGTATGTCTAGGAAACCATAATGTTCATGAAGAATTTATAGAAATTAGATAATTCACATGTGGCAAGATGGTTGATTTCAATTGATCTTGAATAAAAGACCTGTGAAATCTTCTTCTTCTCGCTGAAATGAAATTGAGATCTACCATTTAACAATTTAGAACATCGAATGAATCTATTTTGAGGAATCTGAAGCATACATTTGCTATTAAGAAATTGTGCTTCTGGATGGTGTCAAACTCCTGATGGTACAAGTGAGAATATTATACTCTGGGACCCAACCAAACCTGGAGTTGTCCACTAGGGATTCAAGTGACAGATCTTTTTTGATATATGTGAATTTCCAGTGTACAACCTCATTCAATGAATTATTGTTGTCAGAAGCTAATTGGGCAACTTGGTAAATCTCTTTGCAAATAGGATTCAGTTAGCTGAATTTCACAGGACTTGAATATGTTACACTCAAAGTAACTCTATAGGATCAAAATTCTGCTCTAGTGACCCACACACCCAATTCCTGTAGTTTAGATATGCAAGACACTCAGTTGGACACATGAATTTGCAAAATTTTGTCTAATGTTCATTGTCATGCCAGACAGCAATGTCAACATTCTGAAGCTCAAATGTGGTTTTTGCAGCCTCTACTAGTGCAGCTCCAAATCAAGCAATCAGTAGCACATTACTTCTTGGGTTGGTTGCAACAGCAACTTCAGTGCTACTATTGTAGGCCAATTACAACTCCAGTTCTGCAGATGTGAGGCTACTTTCACAACAGAGTGTGTGTGAGTGTAGAACTTTCTGTAAGTCATAAATACTTGGGATATGTTTGAATATGACCTAATTCATTAATATCTTCTTTTTGTGTAACTGTGTCTTCTAGGCTCACAAACTTTGGTTCTTCTGCACCTTTGGATTTCAAAACTTTTCTAAAATTAAAACATTTGAGTATGAGCTTTTCTCATGGGGATGAATTTTCCATATCAAAATATTGGATCTTGCTCCACATATGTCATGGAGTTCTGTGTGAAGACCAGTGCTGGCCGGTTCCTTGAGTTGCAATGTTGAACAGGTACTCTTTTGATGAAGTCAGCACAAAAACTAAACCATGGAATTAGCCTCATCCTAGAACTGGAACTGAAACTGTGAAAAAACAACTCCTGAACACAAGTTCAATTTCTTTAGGCAGGGAGAATCTGAACTTGTATTGAAAGGTTCAGAAAGAAGCTGGTCTTTATTGTGTGTATTGTGTACCAAGGATATTGTGTTTAGATTCAAAATATGTTTTAAGAAACATTTCAATAGGTAGAGAGGTACATGAATTTTGGCCTTGTGATGTACATAAATGGATAGTGTGATGTGCACCTACCCCAATGATAGTATTTGATTCCAGGTTTCATTTCAAATTGCAAATCTATCATCCATGATTTATGTATTTTGCACCCACAACATTGAACACAATGCTAGCCCCAGATCTTGAAAGAGTTGAAAATCTTGATCCTCAAATGTTGCTCAATGTTCAACAAATTGAATGAAATCAATGCACAATGTAAACTCTAAGATTATCAAGCCTCAAACCTTAATTTGTGAAAGCTTAAGCAACTAAAAGATCACACACAAAATCAACATTATGAGAACTTAGGTAACAAAAAATTGAAAACTTTTGAGTTTTCACCTTTGGCAAAGCATTCTTACAAATGGGAGAACAAGTGACAAAGCATTTTATGAAAAGGGGATGGGTTTGGTGAACAGCCCACAATTGAGGAGAATAAGTAACAAGGATCGAGTGATGAAGATGCAGAAAATGACCATGAGAAGGGTTCTCTTAACATGCCAACACTCCTTCCTTGTCAAGGTGAAAGATTTTGGACTTGAGGGTAAATCTAAATGATATTTTAAGGTTTGACAATCCTTTTGGGAGAAAGGTGCTAGATTTCACCATTGAAATCCAAGTATACATATGGTGGTCAACCCTTATTACCATACTCCCTGATTGGATTCGAGAACAAATTGTGGAATAATTAATTAAATTTTAAGTCTTAACTTCACTACTTGAATGTCTAATTCTGAAATTTTTGGTAGGTAATGGTAATAATTAATTATAAACACAATTCAATCAAGTTTGTGAGATTGTCTAGCAGCTTTTATTTTAAGGATTCTTGGAAGTAGCCTATGTGGCGATTGTGCATTTGAGTATCTTAAGTGGCTAAAATAAAATGTTCAATGTCTTTTAAGTGGTTACTTATAGAAAAACCAAGAAGAACATATTGTGATTTGAGCCCTTGGAAAACAAATAGATATGGCTATTGCAAGTTACATGTTGTATATGAACAACGTCTATTTCAAGTTTGATAGAGTTGGCACTTAGGTGACATTAAAAATATTTGTGAAGCCTTTTGGTGAAATGTGAAAGATTGGAATGACTATCTTATTTTGCAACATCATCAAGTGAGGGAGTTGAACCCTCGTTGTAGAGGACATTGCACCTAATGGCAACACATGATTTGACCTATAAACCACACATTAGATATCAAGAAAAAAAAATCTGAATGTGGGAAGAAAAACTTTACCTAATACCCAATGTCCATTGCCCAAGCCCCATAGGCCAAACTAGTCGACATCATGGAAATTGGGGTTCTTTGAAGATGTAGAATACTTCTAAACTGGCATTTGGTCACCAACTCTCAAGTAACCAATGACAACTCAATGACAATGATAAACAATGAACATAACATTAATGATCATTGGTGTGAAAATGCAAGTTCTAACTTCTAACACATTACAAGTTGGAAAACCAAAAATGCCACAACTAACAACTAAATGAAAAGTTCAAAAATGACAAATGATAAAGCAAATACCATACATGTAGCAACAAAACTTTTAAAAATGGGCCAAACATGTGTAACATTTACATTGTAATGAAAAATCAATTAGGTCTAATGGTGTGCAAAGTTGTCATAACTGCTACAACTGCCAATATGGGTAGCCATGATGCTTTCCAAAAAAAGTTGCACATCAAACTACTATGTAATGCTTTTGAACCATTGAAAAACCACTTTGCTAATGCACTTGGTGTCACTATGTAATGTGTAATGAACCTCAACTAGCCATGATCCAAGGTTTGTTTCAAGCCAAAAGACCTCTTTGTGTTTTTTCCTCTATCCATGTTGTGATGGCATCATGATAAGGAAATGTATCAATTGTGTACAAAGGTTGCACATACATGCAAACCACCAAATCCAAATGTTCACATAACCTATTCCGTAATCTTGTCTTCATGAAGGTGAGTGTTGAAAAAGTTTTTTCATCCTCCACAAATCCCATAATCTAAACCATTGTTAATTTTGCCACCTTCATAAATTCATTGAGGTGGGCACATAACAATGCATTAGAAGACAACTTCTTCCAAAGCCTTAACAAAGGATTCAGATCCATGGGCTAGTCCATAGCCCATTGTGCATTAAACAACATTGTGATCTTGAAGAAAAAACATTGCAAGTCTAAAATGTTTGCATCAATAACTATCGAGATCCATGTTTGTGTTGGTCCAAGCTTCTTGGGTTGACAATAAAATCCTTTTGATAGAGCCAAATGCATAGGGAAGGTTTCTTCACATGAAGATTTCAACCAATATTGTGGATAAACCACCTTTAAAACATCCATCACCTCTTGTGCAAGAAACCTTTTCTCAAGCTCCTTCTTAACTTTAATTGTTGCTTCAAAGTGCTAAACATCATTTATAGTTTGTTGGGAAAGGGCACAAGTCACAGGAACATAGAACAATGTATGGGGACAATGAAAGTACATCATAATGGAAATCTTAACAATACAAAACATAAATTTTTCATACTTGTGTTCAAATTAGGTGCCCATTCATGCACCACCACATCTAATGTCCCCATCAAAAAGTTTTGGTATCTAGTGAACACATCACTCATGTAAACAACTTGGGGACCATTGTACTAGGAGTACAAATTTGCTTGGCATAGCTTCACATAAAAAACAAAGTCATAAATAAAACATTGCCAAGATTGTGAGATTTTAATAAGTTCATTCAACCCTTCAAGCATCAACATCAAACAAGCCAACCCCAACATTACCTCCAAGTCACACAAAAGTTGAAGGTTATGGGCAACTTGTGAGATGGTGGTAGAATCCTAATGCATCTTTAAGACCAAGGCATTGTACTCATTTAACACTCTATTTGTTGGGAGTAACATAAAAATCCATTGAGTTTTAATGTTCATGAGACTGTGTTGTTCCCTAGTTTCCATGATGTCGACTAGTTCGACAAACTCTTGAGTTCTTTTTGGGCTATGAAAGAAGTAGGCATACAAGCTTTGTAGCACATCTTCAATTTTCCCCACAATGGCCAACTTTGAAAGAGTTTGCATTACCAAATTTGTGTGTTGGTTCATGGAATGTACTCCAATCATGAATGGAGCATACTGGTGTTTCAATTGCACTATGACTCAAGTTCTAACACCCTAAAACACACTGACACCATCAACTCCAAATGTAATAAGCTTTGATGCCATTGTTTCTTGAATCAAACCACCATATAAAACCATGGCATCCACAAGAATTCTTTTTAGATTATCTAAAATGCCCCATCAACCACCTGCTACATGGATAACAACATAGTGGTATGTTGCCAATTTTCAACCACATATGCATGGATGGAAACCCAAGACTATTGATCCAAGATTGTAACTTCATCACAAGAAAGGGAAATAGACTTGGTAGCTTGAACAAAATCCCTACTTTTCTTCACCACTAATTCATGCATATAACTTGCCATTTCCCAACCAATTGAATTACACCAATGGGTTTTCGGGAAATCCTTCACATCAAGAAACTATAGAAACTTGTTCATATTTTCATAATTTGTCATAGGTCTACCTTCACATACCATGAAAAAAAAAAATAGCAAAATGAACCAATTTTTTCTTCCTTTTTGTAGCAACACCATGAAAGACCTAACTAATTATTGTGTTTTCTTAACATTTGTATATAGAGGTGCCATCTTTGACAAGGTAAATAATTCTAACAAAAAATGGACAAGAACTTTTTAAATGTTAATTAATGGGATTAATGGTTGACCAACCCTAAACTTAAATCATAAGAAAATGAGCAATAATGGTTACTTGGATTGAATAGTTATGGCTACTTGCATTGAACGGCTAAAGCTACTTGTATTTAATAACTATGGGTGCTTGCACTATGTGTTAATATTGCTTGCAAATTGAACACGAAGTAGTGATGGTTCAAGTTTGACTTGAGGGTAAATGATTCAAGAACACAAGAACATGACCTTAGTCACAAACAATCATAAAGTTCATGTTTATGATGATTTATTTTAAGCTAATTGCAACCAAACAAGTTTTAGATTCATAACAATCACACTAGCTTAAGTTTAGGCTAATTGTGAATCACGATCATAATCCCACATCAATCATAGTTTCGCAATGATGGACTCACAAGGTGTGACGCGCTCCCAAGCTCCTTGATAGACTCAAATGTGAATTTGAGGCGAAACAACAGAAAAATAAGGAGCTAGGGCACGTTCCTTGGCTCGTAGCACTTTAGGGGTAGAGGGGCATGCTAGAGTTCTGGGATGGGGACTAGGAAGAGTGATGAACATCAATTAATCACATGGACTTACACAAACCAAACAATAAGTTGGTTAGTGTGTAGTTGGAGCATTTTGGTGCACGGACGAACCATAGGCAAACACAGATTCACAAAACTCAGCACAGTTCGGACTTGGGGGAAATCACCACCTTCTCCCTTATAGTTTGCTCTATGCCTGGCCATGGGACCAACACCCAAATGTCATTTTGTCTCGGAACTCCCAAGTGGGAGTCCTGAAATTCCCACAGTTGGGATTCCTGCAATTTTGGGGCCGATAACTTTGTGTGCAAACCTCTGATTAAGATGAGGTTTGAATCAAGTTGTAGCCCTCATCGAAAGCTCTTCAACGATACGTTGCACGCCACTTGTATGTAAAGAAATCAGGGTGATTCCTAGTTTTTAGTGGTCGGGAGTCAAATTGACAATTTGACTCTCGACTTTTCTTTTGGCCATAACTTGTGTTTAAAGTGTTCAAATGGTTCATGTAAACCCTTTTTAAACATTTAAGTTCCAAGAGCTTTCTAATGATATAAAGAACTTTTCAATCCAGTGGGTTTTGGCCCCTGTAATTACTTTCTAAAGGTTCGGAAGTCCATCATGACTCCAACTCCCAAAGTGGGAGTTCACTTGGGAGTGTGAGGATTCCTTCCCTCACACTTTTTGCACTCCCAGGATCATGAGGTGTGACTCTTAGGCTCCTTTTTGGCTCGCACCCTTGCAAGCCTTTGCTTTGGTCATAAGCCCAAGGTTAGGGTTGCGACAAGGTGGAATTCAAGTGTAGGCAAGAGGAATGGAACATCAAGAAAGTGTGCACAGTGCACTACATATTACTCAAATGCATGTGAGAGGAACAAAAATTTAAGAAACTTATGTGCATAATGCACAATACTCACAAGGATGGATTCACGAAACAAAATTCAAGTAAGGTAAGAAGAACAAAAACTCAAGAAAGTGTGTAGAATGCACTAAAATCACAACGACAAATTTACGAATCATGAGACAAAATTCAAATGTAACAAATAAGAAGAATAAAAAGTCATATGGCGTTGTTTCAAACTCCAAAGTCCAATAGTGGCCCCCATAGAGTCCTCCTAGCTCCATCAATGATCCTTTGTAAAAGGATTTGTTGAACTTGAATTCCATTATGCAATTACATAGTCCAAACTCCACTCTACACACAATTCAAGTTCACATCGCACTATGCAATGTGTAGAAATTATCAAACATCAGTGCCTGGCCCTTGGCTTTTAAACTCCAAGTTCCAACATGTGCATTGTGAACATTCAAGTCACAAGGTTCAACATGAAAACAAGTACAAGAAAAACCTTGAAGGTTTAAGGTAATAATCAAATATGGATTTTATAGGACTCAATCTGATTTCTCATTGCTTGTTATCTCGCAATTCAATGTTCATGAGTCATGAATCATAACTCAACCCATAGGCGATCATTGCCTTCGAATCTCCAAACTCCAGAATCCAATCATGATGTTCAAAAACTTCATAGTTTTACCTTGGTCCCCTTTTAACTTTGCTAATGTTTTTAACTACAAAAGGATTTGCTTCTAAGTTATGGTGATCCTACCTATCCTTGTGTAGGCGACGATGGTGAGAATTCCCATTTGGTAGGTGAAAACAACTGACAACTAGGATTGAAGCAAGAAAAGTGTTTTTGACAAAAGAAGGACTAGAGAGTTAGGGCATTGGCGAGATGGAGCATTGGATTGTAACAATTTGGCATTCACTAACCCTAACTAGTTGCCATTTATGACAATGGGTTTAGGGTTTAAGGATAGAACATCGGTGAACCATGAAAGTTTTGGTCTAGCCTTTCGACGAATTTGCCTTAAAAAAATGATTTTAAAAAGCTTAGAGGTAGGAGCTATGCTTTTGAGATCAAAATATGGCAATATTTCACCACTAAAATAAACATTGCTGTCTAGTATGTCTTAACTAACTTAATTTTACGTTCAAGAACTCTTTTAATGTCTTCGGTTCAAACTTGACACTGAATATCTTGTAGATTTTATTTTATTTTATTTTTTGCCACAAATAACGAATAGGTTTTCAAAAATTCAACAATTTAAAAAAAAAAAACATTTATGCCAAAATCAGTCAGGGACTACAATAAATAGAGAAATCTGACCATTTGTCAGCCAATAAGAGAAACACTGTTGATAACGCACCCCAAAACCTCAAAAACAATTAAGTTTGTGCAAACCAAGGCACCCATGACCCACCCAAAAAAAGCCCCCAAAAAGTCTCAACAGATTTTGTGTTAAAATTGGACCAAGGTACCCATAACCCACCCAAAAAACCCCAGAAGCCTCAAAAAAAATTCTGTTAAAACTAGAAGAAGGTGCCAATGACCCACTCCCAGAAAAAAAAACTCCCAAAATGATCCGAAAGTCTCAAAAAAACATCTGTTGAAATTGGAGCAAGATCTGTGTCTCTTACCCACCCCTAAAGCAAATGCAAAGCTAAGCCTGGATTTTTCCTTTGTATTTTCAGGTCCCTTTACGAGGCAGCTTTGAAGAAACCTGTTCTCATCAAGACGGATCTTCGGCCATGGAAGGTACCAGCCAGGCTGGACTGGGATCGTCTGACCAGCGGAAGGTACCAGCCAGCCTGTCACTATTTCTTAAAAATGCAAAAATCCCAGCGCCGCTGTAAGGAGGAAAAGGACTTAAGTAATTGAAAACTGTACCTTCCGAAATGTGGAAGGCCTGTCAGACAGGCTGTACTGAGCCTTCCACATTTTGGAAGGTACAGTTTTCAAACTCAGCAATCTATCTTTTGCATATTTGCATGGTTTTTATCATTTTATCAGCTTTTGTCTTTATCTATACAGGAAAGCGGAAAGAAAAATCACCGCTTGTCTTTACGTAGGGGAAGGGTCTGAATATAGACCCTTCCAGATTTTCGACCCGTTCGCTCGGCCTTTAACCTGGGGCGGGGATCTCAAATCCGGAAGGGTCTATTTTCAGACCCTTCTCCTACACAAAATAAGCCCCCAAGCCTCCAAACGGCCATTACTTGCGTCGCATCGGGCGTGGAGCAACGCCTTGTCCGGCACCTTGGGGCCGCTCCGCTCCAGCTTTCTCAGAAATGCGAGCCCGCGACGCACAAGAAAGGCTCCATCAGCGGCTGTTGTGCGTCGTCGTCGCTTTGGCTCCCATCGATCGCAAGAGGGGACTTGGTTGCTTCCAGTCCAGAATTCACGCCAAGTGCAAATCACAAACAGCAGCAGACACGAAGACGGGAGTCGCGAGAGAACTAAAATGAGAAAACAAAACTCCTGTCTCGTGCAGGAGTAACTGCATGAACGTCTGCATTGAGCGCTCCTGAGTCTCCAGGCTGCAATTTGTTCTCGATTGAATCTTAGATCTCAATTGCGTGAATTCTATAGTCTTCACAGGACGTCGCGGGGCATTGATTTGTGGTGGTAATAATAATCATGGCAGCTTGTTATAACTACAGTTGTGTGTTACCCATTGTCCTCCTTGCAGCAGCAGGAGTTATACTGCCGTTATCACAAGCACAGCAGGTGAGCTCATTTGGATTTTTGAGTCGTTCCTGATACAGATCTCCTGTAGTTTGCGAAAGAATTCTACATAGATCTACATGTGTGTGTTACAAGCACCCAGTCTTGAGATTGGATTGAAGGTTTCTTATAAGGACAGCTTGAAATCAAATTGAATCCACCTGCTGCATCCAGAATTGCGATACAATTACTTTGTTTGGAGCAGTGGCTAACGAGCCGAAACTGAGCATGCTCGTAACAGTGATTGAAGCAGGTGGCCTCATGTATGGGAACCCGCTTGGGAATGTCACCGTGTTTGCACCCGACAACCAGGCCTTCATTGGCGCCAATGGCTTTTTCACTCAACTGTGTGTCTCCGGCACCAACTTGAACGCCATAGCTGCATAGTAAGGAATGGTCTCTTTACATTAGGCTGCTGTGATCACAGTTTGACTCACAGCTATCACAGCTCCTTCAATTGGTAGAGCTGTGAGATGACTGTGAGCAAAGCTTAGAATTGAAAAAACATAATGGAAAGATGTCCTAAGATATATCTATATATATACATCATGCTCGGCTGCCTTAAATGCGAAGTACTAGTTGCAGACAGGTTTCTTGAGCGCTAGCTGCTGATCCTAGTGTCACATCAGAAAGAAAAAAAAGCTTTCCAATTGTGTACCATCACAGAGATTGAAGCCCAAAATGCATGTTCTCATTGTGTAGACCTGCATGTTGAATTCCTAGGGAAATCTGAACTTAGGATTCACATTTTTAATTGCTGCACGTGCAGCTTGGTTTTTCAAGACCCATGAGCTATAATATGAATATTTGTCTCATGATTATGATCTGATACATCATCTTTGACATGGGAATTCCGAATTGGGTGTGAGACTCAGAGCTGATTGATTTTGGTGAATATCATGTGTAGTGCAGTGGTAATAACAAAGCAGCCAGCATTTTGCTGTACCACATAGTATTTTCACCATCACCATCCACATGCCTGAAAATACATCTCAAATAGATGCATTAATTCAGCTGGATCATTTTCATAAAATTTTGTGCAATGGGTCCAAGTACTTAATTTGCTCATGTTGCAATTCACAGAAAATTATTTCAAGCTATGACCCTACAGTGAATTTGAGCTTAGAATTAAGCACTTTATATAATCAAAGGGTTCAAGACTTAACTTCCTTGAGATTTAATGATATTTTCCAAGCTTCATTGTCCTTGGAAGTTTCAAACAGTTATGTACACCCAGTTGTTCAATCAGTGCATGTTGGATTCATAGTTAAGAACTTGTTTGTGAATATATGCAATTGTTGTATGTGCATCCAAGATGAAACTATGGCAATAATTATATTGATCCAAGCTGGCCATGAGTTTACTTACAGTGGGTGATCTGGTGGACAGATTGAGATTATAGGTGGAGCCAGTAGTGGCACTGTAGTGCAGTCTAATTTTAAAGTATGCGACTCTGCGGTTGTTCATATTATCAATGCTGTGTTACTCCCATCTAGTCCACTATCTACAATTCCTTCTCAACCTTCACACAATGAACCAGATAAATTGATCAGCTTGATTTTTTTTCTACCTGCTTCACTGACATAATTTGAGCTGAAATCCCTTTCTTATACAACATGTTTGAGTTTCTCAAGTTGAACAATTCTTTTGGACTTGTATGGGAGGTCTTGTATAGAGTGTTATATTTGCCAAATTAGCCAATATATCATGCATGTACAGTCATGACCATGATTTTTTTTTCCTGTCCTTATGTAAGTAGTCCAAAAAACAAGGAAAACTAGTATCAAATTTTTTCCAGGACAAGTCTATATTGTACTGTAGAATTCAGTAAAAATTTGCAAGGCGGCATAAGATTTTAGTGATTGGGTTTTAGAAATTGCCAGTAGAAAACAACCAGAATCTACCATTGAACAATTTTGAGCAATGTAGATTTTTAGGAATCATAAGGTTACATTTGCTATTAAGAAATTGAGCTTCTGGGTGTGAAACTCATGCATCTGGTACAAGTGAGAATATGATACTCTGGGACACAACCAAACCAGCTGTCCACTAGGGTTCTTGAAGCCACAAATCTTTTTCAATTTGTGAATTTCCAGTGTATTGATTAAATTATTGTTGTTGGAAGCAAAATGGGTAATATGGTAAATATCTTTGCAAATAGGATTTGGGTTTCTGCTGACTTGAATATGTTACACTCAGTTGGACACCTGAGTCCATGAATTTTCAATTTTTTTTCTGATGCTCTCTTTCATGCCAGAGACAAATGACAAATTCTGAAACTCAATAAAAAAAAATTGTTTTTGCAGATATTGGTGCAGGGTTAGATCCAGCAATCAGTAGCACCTTGCTTCTTGGGTTGGTTGCAACAGTGCAACATCAGTGCTGCTATTGTAGGCCAATTTCAAATCCAATTCTGCAGACTTGGAGCTACCTTTCACAGGTGCAATTTGGGAGCATGTTCATATTACTCCAATTTTGTGACCCAGTTCAACAACTTGCTAAAGGGAATTTTCAGTTGATTGAGGAAAGGGACGAGTGTGTGTGAGTGTAGAAAGTCTCTCTGAAGTCATTCATACTTGGGATATGTTTCAATATTCATGAACTAATTCATTAATAACTTCTTTTTGTGCCACAGTCTTCTAGGCTCACAAACTTTGAAGGTTCTTCTGCACCTTTCAATTCCCAAACTTTTCAACCATTAAATCATTTGATTAATCTTCTAATGGGGATGAATTTTTAATATGAAACATTTCATCTTGTTCAATAATATCATGGAGTCATGTGTGGGGACTAGTGTTGACAAGTTCCCCAGTTTGTAGTGTAGCCACCCTCTTGGGTAGAATCAACACAAGAACTGAATGAAGTATGGAACTAACTTTTGGCTAGAATTGGAACCTTGAAAAAAAAGTCTTGATCAGATGTTCAAGTTCTTTAGATAAGCAAGTTGAACCCTTTTTTTTCTTGCTAGAATTGGAATTGGAACCTTTAAAAAAAAGTCTTGATCAGATGTTCAAGTTTGTCAGATAAGCAAGTTGAACGCTTGTTTTTTTGGCTAGAATTGGAATTGTAACCTTGAAAAAAAAGTCTTGATCAGATGTTCAAGTTCTTTAGATAAGCAAGTTGAACCCCTTTTTTTTTTGGCTAGAATTGGAATTGCAACCTTAAAAAAAAAGTCTTGATCAGACGTTCAAGTTCTTTAGATAAGCAAGTTGAACCTTTTTTTAAAGAGTTGACCTTGTAATTAGTGAAAACTCTTAATTAGTTATAAAACTTTGTACTTATACAATCCCCAACACTGTTCTTTTTGGTGGTGAAATTTCACCAAAATGAGAAATTAAAAATTAAGTATGAAGTGATTTTGGAGGTTTTCAATCAACAGAAGTTAGGGGGCAAACAAAATTAAAATTTGCCAAATTTCTAAACTTGGTTTTCAGGGTCTAGCCAAAATATAGAAGGATAATTAAAAAATTTGGATTTCATATTTGGTTTATAGCCAGATTTAGCTAAATCTTCCTAGGGATGCTTGCCACTATTTCTACAATTGTCCTATGGATGATAACCACTTTCACCACAAACAAAAATTTGTAAACTAAACATAATTTGATTCCCAGTTTTAATCTGTCATAACAACCTACCCACACAATTTTCCAATCTTGAGCAAAATGTTGTGTGCGCTTGAAGTTGTTCTAGCAACAAGCTAGAAGCCAATGTCTAAATATGGAGACTTGAGGACTTTCTACCTTGAAATATGGTGACTGTGCTCAAATTATCCCAAAAGCATCTTTTGGGGCCTTCTCAACCCCTTTTATTTGTCATGTTGTGGCAAAAATTTGTCACCAAAAACAACACTCATCTTAACCTATGCAATGGATTTTTATGGAAACAAAATACCCAATATCACCAAATTTCAAACCAGAAAAGAAATTTAAAATCACTAGATTTCTATAAGAGGTTCTAATCAGTTTTTTTCTTT